>ERZ778024.3349-NODE-3349-length-11816-cov-6.210016_pt1 | contig 11816 bp, 17 predicted proteins | sample MGYA00375754_ERZ778024 | MGnify/ENA primary metagenome ERZ778024 (study PRJEB29350, sample SAMN05389827) | bioreactor metagenome | isolation source: Thiocyanate bioreactor | place: South Africa: University of Cape Town | collected 2014-02-18 ... | reverse complement strand
TTTGGTGCAACAATAAAGAACAAAAGAATTCACAAACTCTTTTCGCAATACCACCTCTAGTTTTTTGATGCTCTTATTGATATTATTAAAAAATGGAATTAAAAAATGGGAATTCTTGGGTTCAGCAATTCAAATCCAAAAGTAACAAAACTTGCTTTCATCAAACCCTAAAAATGAAAAAGTGAAACCCTAAAAATTGTTTGAAAAAAAAACTTTTCTTCATAATAAATAAATTTCAACAATTTTGAGATTGTGGGCCGAATCCGCCCGTATGGACTGAAAAAAAAAATGGCAGAAAAAAATAAAAAATTTTAGATTCCAAAATGCTTGGATTGCAACTAACGCTGAGCTTTCTTATTTGTTTTCTCTTTTGGAGACTCTCAAATTTCTTCTCACTTTCTCATAAACTTCTTCAAAGGTTATTCACTTTTTTTTTCCATCAAAATTTTGCTTCTTTTCAATATTTTTTTTCGTAGGTTAAAATATTATACACATTTGAGTGAAGACCAACTAGCACAAAAATTCTCAAAGATCAAATTAGGGAAAGTTGCTTTTAAAACAGATGATCCTGCTTTGACAACTCTTTCAAAGAAAGAAGCTGGAAAAATAGAATTGATTCAAAAACAGGTTTGAAAAAGAAAAAAAATGAATTTCAAAATTGGAATAATTTTTTTAAAAAACACAATTTCAACAAAAAGATAGATCCACCAACATATTTAAGAAATGGAACATTAACATCTCTTTATCATTTTTCAAACTATGATAACTTAGTTCTCTTATTTTCAATCACGATTTGTATATTTATTTCCTCAACAATTTATCTTTCATTTTTTTCTGGAAGAATAGAAGTGAATTGGGGAATTATTTGGATTGGAATTGGATTATTTCATGCACTGTAATACTTTTTTTGAAGAAATAATTTTTTTATTTCTTCTGATTTCTAATGAATTTCAAAATGATTTTAGAACTACTCTTTTACAAGTAATGCTTTCTTATTCAGTAAAGAGTCCAGAATTTCGATTAAGTGTATTTCTTGGATTAATATTTTTCATAATTTCATTAATGATCTTACATTTTGGAGATTCTTCATTTTTATTTAAGCTTGATAAATGTATTTCGTTCTTTCTTATTATATCTTTTAATTTGAATCCTAAAATATAAAAATGAAAACAAAAAAAAAAAAAAAAAGCCTTTGATTCACTTAGAGAAACAATGATACATTTCCTTCCACCCAATTTCAAGTTTGAATTTACTTTTTTTTCAAAGAGAAAAGAAGAAAGGAAAAATAATCAATTATCCAATAATAAATTATAGTTTTAGAATGACAAGATTCAGTTTCAACTTAAGTATTTCAATTTTTGCAGGATTTTTTACATCTCTTTTAGTTTTTCCATCAATGAGATTCACAAAATCTTATGTTGATTCAATTGCTCCAAAATCAAATCCTACATTTATTTTCAAGTAATTTTCTATTATTTATTTATTTTTTTTTATAAAAAAGAATTACATTCTAATGATAATTAAATTTTATAGGATGATTTCACATGCTTCTTTTCTTTTACCATTATTTTTTTGTGTATCTTATATTTCATTATTTGTTCAAGATTTTATTCTTCCTTCCAAAGAATCTCAAGGGTGAGTTTTCCTTTCTTTTTGTTTTATTTTCTGTGATTTATTTATTTTATTAATCTTTCATTTTATTTTCTTTTAGTCTCTTAGTCAGCAAACAACTTGAAGTTTTAAGAATTATTATGCTACTTTTATACTCAGTCTTTCGATTTTTATCATTAAGAAGACATCTTCAAGCACATTTTAATCTTGCACAAGAAAATATTCAACGACTTCAAGTTGAAAATGGAAATATTACATTTAATGATTACAAAAAGAAAATCACTCCAATATTTTATTTTGCATGTGTCGTTGTTATTCAACTTTTTACACCTCCCATGATCATTCTATATCTATCACTTTCTATGATGATTTTGGGATTGAATCGTGTTGATTTCCCTCAAATTATTCCTCTCAGTAATGGTATTTCTTTTCTTTTCTTCTTTTCTTTTTTTTTTTCAATTCAATTTTCCTGATTTCTTTATTCTATTCCTTTATTTATTTATTTAGGATTTGTTTTTGATAATCAGTTTTATCATGGAATTTTATCATTTTTTTGTTGGTGGATTTGCTTTGTTCAATTCACAGTCTCTTTCTTAAGTCTCCTCTATTATCGTGCCTTCAAAGAGCAACTTAAACAACAAATCACAACAACCGAATCAGAAAAAACAAAATAAAAATTGATCAAGAAATAAACCATAGATGTAGAAAAATAAAAAATAATCACAATCTTAATTCACTGAGTATATATTAAAAGACAAGAAGTTGAGCTTTAGAAAGGTATTTAGGATGTTGGTGTTGAAAAAAATTGTTATTATTCCGTATTTCATGAATTGATTGAAAATGAAGGAGTGATTGATCTGAAAAAAATCAATTAGAAATAAATTAAACAAATGAACCTGATTGATTGAATTGATTGATTCCCGACCCCCTCTTCCCTTTGTCTTGCAATTAATTAACTCATGAACTCATTAACCAACTCATTTCACTCCAATCAGTCCTTATTCAATCAATTTCAATAATTCAATTGTATAAATTGATTGATATTATAATTTATTTATTTGTTTTAAAATAATTTTGTTCATACAGTAGAATTTGAAAAACTGCAAGTCAAACTTATTAAAATAAACATAAAACTATGAGATTTGAAGAAAATTTGAATTTGAAGAGAATAAATTGAAGCAAATGGATGAATTTGTTAATAATTATTGAGTCAATAACTAGAGATGTAAAGAAATTAAATATAATTATGCGTTCTAATTCAAACTCTTTTGAACTCATAATTCAAATTGTCAAAGAATAATACTAATAATACTAATTCTTTTTATTTTTTTAAAGAATAATAGTTTTTAGAACTCAAAGGGTTGTTGTTGGAAATATTCTTATGTTATATTCTCATTTGGAATTTGTGATATAGATATATATATATTTGAATCATATTTGGACTTCTGTGTAAATTTTGTGTGTTTTATTGGAGAAGAAAAAGTTTGAGCGATAAGAATGACTGAAGCGAAGGGGAAGAAGAAGCTATCTGGAGCTATTCAGAATCCAGAGGAGATCTTTACAAAGCTTGAGAGAGTAGGGAAAGGTTCTTATGGATCTGTATTTAGAGGGTTTTATTTTCTTTCTTTTATTTTTATTTTTATTTTATCTTGCTTTTTATTTGATTGAAACTTTATTATTAAAATTCAATTTCTTTGATATCAATATAGAATTGATAAAAGAACTTCAAAAACTGTTGCAATCAAAGTTGTTGATATTGATAATGAAGAAGATGATATTCAAGAGATTCAATCTGAGATCACTTTGTTATCAAGATGTGATTGTAATAATATAACTAGATATTATGGATCATATGTTCATATACAAACATCAAAACTTTGGATTATTATGGATTTTTGTGGTGGTGGATCAATTAGACAATTAGTAATTTTTTTATCCAATTTCAATTTCAATTTCAACTTTTTTAATAACAAATAATTTCAAATTTATTTATTTATTTTAAAGCTAAGACCTGGACCATTTGGAGAAAAATATATTCAAATTATTGTTAGAGAAGTTTTACAAGGATTAGCATATCTTCATCAATCAAAAATTATTCACAGAGATGTTAAAGGTAAAGGAATAACTATCTCTTTTAAAAAAAATTTTCATTTCGGAAAAAAAAAAATCAAAATTAAATATTAGCTGCAAATATTCTTGTTACTAGTCAAGGTGAAGTTAAACTATGTGATTTTGGTGTTTCTGGACAATTATCAGTGAGTACAATTAGAAGGACATCACTTGTAGGAACACCGTATAATTTTTATTTTATTTTATTTTATTTCAATCATTCACAAAATTTTGAATAGATATTGGATGGCCCCTGAAGTAATTCTTAGAAATGCATATGATTATAAAGTTCTTCCTTTTTCCTTTTTTAAAAAAAAATGTTTGGAGGACAAATTTTATCTAATTTTATCTAATTTTATCTAATTTTTCTTTTTTTTCCTTTACAAAAAAAAGGCAGATATTTGGTCTTTAGGAATAACTATTTATGAAATTGCAACAGGAGAACCTCCATTGATTAATCTTAATCCAATGAAAGCACTCCATTTAATTCCTCATCTTGTATCTCCAAGATTAGAAGGAAAGTATAGTAAATCATTGAAACATTTCATAGGCTTTTGTTTAATTAGTAATCCTAATGAAGTTTGATTTCTTTTTATTCTTCAACTCTTTTTTTTTTTTTGATTTTTTTTCAATTTTTTTCATTTTTAATTTGTCTATTCATTTTTTTATTTTATTTTTTTGTTAAATAGAGACCTGGAGCAGAAGAACTATTAAAAAAACCATTTGTAAAAAGTGCTAAAAAAGGAATTACAGGTTTAATTGATTTAGTTGTACGATATAGAAGATGGGAAGATGATAACTCTGAAAGTGAATATGAAGAAGCCCAAGAAGAGTATTTTTTAAAAAAAAAATTTTTTTTCTATTCCTTTCTTTTTTTTAAAAAAAAAAATTCATAAATTAATTAGATTCATTCACTTTGATGAAAATGATGATGGTGATCAATGGATTTTTGACTCACTTCCAAAGAAGGAACCATCTCATCCTAAAAAAACTCCATTAGAAGATGTACTTTTTTTTTTCTTCTTCTTTCATTTCCTTGTTTTTCTCTTGCTAATAATCAATGATCACTGAAATACAGTTAACAAGCCTTATGAGTGAATTAAAACAACCAACAATTTCATCAGAGGATAATAACATTCACACAATCAAGAAAAAGGATATCACAATTAATTCACCAGAATCAACATTAAATGAGCATAATATTCAAAAGATAGACAAAGATGAATCAAAGGAAATTCCTTTAGAAAAACAAAAACAAGAAGATCAAGAAGGAAAAGTTCAGAAACTAAAAGAAACAGAACGAATTACCGAACAAAATAATTTTGAAATTGTTTTAGAAAAAAGATCATCAAGAGCAAATAGTAATGAAACTGAAAACTTATTAGAGAAAGTTGCATTAAGAAATTCAATGATAAAAAACCAAGAAAATGATTCAATCTCATCAGATTTGGTATTGATTTATTGATTTATTGATTTATTTATTTCATCTTTTTTTTAAAAAAAAATCTTAATAAAAGAAGAAAAAATAACAATTCAAAAATTAAACTAGTTATGTTCAACACTTGAGAGAAAAAATTCAAGTCCTTTACCTAGAGATCATCATGGTAAATTTTTTTTTTTTTTTTTTTTTTTTTTTTTTTTTAAAAAAAAAAAATCAATTAATCAAAAAAAAAAACTCATGAAAAATTTTAATAGATTATTTTAAAGTGAGTGAAGAAAAAGAAAATTCCTTAAAATCAATTTCATCAAGAAAATCATTTGAAGAAATTGATTTTAGCTCTAGTTCAGAAAAGATTCCAACTTTAAAAAGGAAAAGTGTCTCAGTTTCAGAATTAAGTAAATATGTTGATGATCTCCCTTCTACACCAGTTCCAAATCGTATGTTATCAAGAAATGAGAACTTAATGGGAGCAAATATGAGAACGAAATCAGATGGACAGATTAGAAGAGGAGTTTTAGCAAAGAAATTATCAGGAACAGGATTATCAGCTTCAATTTCAATGACATCCCTTTTAGAAACAGGAAATCAAATTACTCTCTCTAAATCTCCTCTCTCATCCCCAAATTCTCATTCTTCTTCACCCCTTTCATCTCCAAACTCTCACCAAAGATCACCAACACCAAGAACTTTTTCCTCACAAACTAGCCCAAATCAAAGAGGACTTTCAGCATCAACATCAATTGAAGGATTAACGGAAAAAGGAAGGAAACCAAGTCTTACATTAAATAAAGAAGATGTAGCGGCTGAACTTTTGGCCTTAAATGAAGAAACTTTAGAATTATTAGATCAATTCGATGCAATTTTGAAAGATGCTATTACTTCTTATTAAAAAAAAAAAAAATATTGTCAATAAATCTCACTCAAATTAAATAATCAATTCAGAATTTATCAACTAATATTCTCATTCTCAAACAAACAATTCAATCAAAAAATTGCTGCAAAAAATGGGCCACGAGGTAATGGCGTTGACTGAACTACCCACCAGCAGTCTCAACTTGATCTTCCAACACTTGGACCTCAATGACATCCATTCCTTAACTCTAGTAACTTTTCCTTCAAATTCTTCTACTATTTTTCAAAAATACTTATTTTAATAAAAAAAAAATGTTTTGTAGACTTGTCATAGGTTTTCAGAGGTTTGTTCATCAAATGAAATTTGGAAAGGGTATTTCTTTATTATTCCATTGCTTATTTCTAAATTTTGAAAAGTAATAATAAAAGAAGAAAGAGTTAATGAAGATAAATAATGAAATAGATTGTATATAAGTAATTTTGGAGATATTCACTTTTTAGCAGGGTTATTGAAACAAGCTGGAGTTGAGAATTTGAAAGAAAGGAAAGAAGATCATGAAAATTGGAAATTGGAGTTTAAGAAGAAGAAATTGAATAGAGAACAATTTGATGTTCAAGCCATAACTGATAAATATACACAAGTTGAACAAATTTTAGAAAAGTAAGCATATTTTATAATTATTTTTATAATTATTAGAGAAGAAAAGACAAAAATTTAATCTTTAAAACTACATTATTAGTTTAGATCAAGAAAGTGAAAATCAATTAACTATTGCATGTGATATTATTTTAGATATTCTTGGTAACTTTTTTATTCAGAAAGTTTAATCTTTGAATAAATAAATAAATAAAATAAAAAATAAATTTATAAAGATGAACATATTGATTATACAAATGGATATTATTCACTTGGATATGTTTGTTTTATACTTAATGAATACGAATCAGCGTTACATTTTATTGATATTGGACAAGAATTAGATCCTGAATCAACAACACTTATAAGTTAGTATTTTTTTTCCCGTTTTTCATTACTTTTCATTATGTAAGAAAAATAATAAAAAATAACAAAAAAAAAAAGAATTGAGAGAAGATGTACAAAAACAATTGGAATCTATTGAAGGAGGAGAAGGTAATTTCTTTTTTTTAAAAAAAAAAGAAAATCAAAAAGATTGAATCTTTTTATATTCAATATTTTCAAAGATGAGGAACCTTTATTGGATGGAAAACAATTATCTGATGGTTTTAAAGAAGTCCTAAATGAAATTTTTAGAGATTTCGATAAAGATAAAGATGGTAGTTGGAGTTTAAAAGAGATATCAAATTATATTACAGCAACAAATGGAGCTCCACCAAATCCACAAGTTCCAAGATATATGGTACGAAATTATAATTCAACAAGAGCTGGACATTTAACATTTCAAGGTAAAAACCTTTCAAATGTAAAAAAGGAAAGAAGAAAAGAAAAAATTTTAAGTTTGAATTTAAAATTTAATTTTGAATAAAAAATATTAGGATTTTGTGAATTTTATCGTCGACAAACAATTGGTGATCCAGAGGAAACAAGAAAAGATTTAGCAACTCTTGGTTATAATCGAAGTTTCATTAAATTTAATACAATCCTTCCTTCAGTTGCTTAGAAATTAAATAATTTGTCTTCTTAGAAATAAATGAAACCAAAATATTCTTTTTTCCAACTTTTACTTTACTTTTTGAATAAAAAAAAGAAAAAAATTAAATAAAGTTGTTGAGCTTTTGGATTTTTTGTTTATTTAGAAATCTTCACAAGTTTCAAGTTCAATTTGAAGAGTTGGAGAAACACATTGACTTTTTTCAAAGGAATGGAAATTTTTCAAACCAGCTCCACTCATAGCAAGACCAATGGTATTTCCTTCTTTCCAAGAATCTGAGTCAATAATTTCTTGAAGCAAATCTTTCAAATCTGGTGAGGTCCAAACTGTATCAGCTTCCCAACCTTCATCTTCATCAAACCAGAAAACAGAGCTTTGAGAATTAATGGCTTCTTGAACTTTGGAAGAGAGGGTATTGTATTTACATTCGAAACTTTGAGTTGGTTGGAATGCACGGAAATTAATCTTTGGGTTTAAGGAATCTGATTCAGCTCCTAAAATTTGAAGACGTGCTTGTTTGATGATTGAACCTTTTGGTACTCTAACATTTGTAAATTGAAGGACAGAGGCAACTTTTGAGGAAATTTCCATTCCTTCAGAGTTACAGTTAATAGCACCTGATTTGAGATTAACTTGGAAATCATCTTCACCTTTGGTAACTGGGAATTCAAGCCATTTTGGAATACATTGATGATATTTTTTGGGTTTGGAGTCTTTAGTAAGGTGTGAGATAACATCAAAATCATCCCAAATTTTTCCACTAGTATCTTGGAATGTGCAATGAGCTTTTTCAAGTTGACCATTAATATTGAAAGTACACATGAGAACACCATCTTTAACATCATTCTATTTTTTTAATTTTTTTCTTTGTTAAAAAAGAAAAGAAAAGAAAAAAAAGAAAAAAGAAAAGAAAAAAAAAAAAAGAAAAAAAAAAAGCTAAAGAAAAGAAAGATAAAAATTCAAAAAAAAAATCTTACATTTGAGGCAGCAACAGAAGCCCACCATTCACTATCCTTCAATCTTTCATTCCAATCACGAATACTTCTTCCTCCTAATCCAGAAACAAAGACAAAAGATTCTCCTGGTTTAATATTCAAAGTTTCATTAAAGTTTCCAACAACTTGATCTTGGAAACTTGTCATAATATAAGATCTACAATAACTATGTTCATGTCCTGTTGCAACAATAGCACCATGACGAAGAGCAGTTTCATAAACTCCCCATCCAGTTCCATCAAATTTTCCTCCACTAATTTATTTTATTTATTGAAAAAAAAAAAAAAAATCAACATTGATATTTAAAAAAAGAAATCAAAGAGGAGAAACGAAAAGAAGAAAAAAAATTACATTTGCATTTTTCTTTGATTTTTATGCCAAGAAGCAACTTTCCAAATAGATTCAGAATTAGTGAAAGCTTCATCCATATATTCAGGATGATCTAATCCTTTAACTCCAACACCAGAAAGGACAAAGTAAAGACTAAAAGTAAAGTTAAAGTAAAAATTGAAAATGAAACAAATAATCAAATTACCCATTCCAATCACAAGTCATTTTAACTCCATAATCTCCAACACAGTTGGAGGTGGCATTGAATCTTGCTAATCTTGCTTCGAGATTTTTTGAGTATCCATTCCATCTTAAGAGATCATGATTTCCGATTGAAGCGAAATAAGGATAATTTGGACCAAGAGCTTCATTAATTTTTTCTTCAAAGAGAGCAGGATCAGCTAGATTTGTTTCATTATTATTTTGTTTTATTATTAAAAAAGGTGAATCAATCAAAAACAAACTTACATTCATAATCAAAATCTCCAGAGTGAATGATACCATGAGCTCCCCAAGATGTAATCATATCTAAAACGGCTCTTTGTTCTTCACCATTTCCTGTATCTATTTTATTGATTTTGTAATATTAGAATTGAAAAATAAGAAATGGAAATTAAAATAATAAATAGAAAAATACCTCCAATAAAAGCGATTTTCAAGTTCTCTGGCATAGTAGTTGGAGGAGGGAAGACATTGGCTCCTTTTTTAGAATTTCCACAAAGGGGACCAAAGGCATTGATGGTGATGGTGAATAACACCAAGACTAATAAGTAACCTATTCATTTATTATATGATTAATACTATTGAAATACAACAATTAATACAAGTTGTTTTTTTTCTTGAAATGTTACCAAAAACCAAAGATTTGAACTTTTTTCAAACCAAAAACTTTGGTTTTTTTTCAAAAAAAAATTTTTTTTTTAAAAAAAAAAAAAAACCAATTAAAAAAAAAAAAAAAAAAAAAAAAAACAAAGAACTAAGAAATCTCAAAATTAAATATAAAAAAGTTCAAAATTTTTTCAAGTTAAATTCAAAAAACCCAAGTATTAAAACGTTCGTTCAAAAAAAAAACAAAACAAAAAGGAGTTCAAAAAAACAAAAAAAAAACTTCACAAAAATAAAATAAAATAATCTCCAAAAATCTCCAAACATCTCTAATTATCTTTCTCAAAACCATTCCACCAATAACTACTATCTCAACTACTAGTATTCTACTGGTATTGTAACCAGTCATTTAATAGTAATTTGTCATAGTTCAACTTATGAAAGCAGGGTCTCACCTCTCATGGTTTCCTTTTTTCTTTTTTTTTTTTGTGTTTTTAGTTTTTCTTGAAAAGGAAATAAATGATGTTGGACCAATCAAAATTCTACAAAAACTATGAATCACGTGATTGTTTCAATCAACATCGAGAAAACCCAAGAATGAGCCCCAGAAATAAAATGATTGGAAAGAGAATCCCTTTGAAAGAACTTCTAATAAATTTTTTGATGATCTTCTGACAGTTGAGAAAATAGAATCACTCTTTTTTTTCCAGTGTTGAATCAAAAAGAAAAGAAGAGAGTAAATAGGATAGTTTCATCAATTTTTTTTGTCCAATTTGAAAAGAAATCTATTCAAAAAGTTTTTCTTTTTGTTTTTTTTCGCCTGATTGAAATCTCTCAATCCGAACCAAAATTACTTTCGGTTAAAAAAAAAAAGAGAAAAAGTTTGAAAGTAAATATTTATCAAAATTCTTTGGTATTTTGGAAGTAAGTAATATTAAAAAGCAAATGCCATTGTATCTGAAAAATCTCCTTCAATGTCTTTCATCAAATCGCTGGCCATTGAAGAAAATTGACAATATTGTTTTGCAGAGTCAATGATAAATTCATTATCTAATTCTCCATCCGATGCAAATGAAAAAATTGATAAAGAAGTTGTTAACGGTAATTTTGTAAAAGGTTGAGAAAATGCTTCTTCGACAAACGCTAGAAAATCTTCATCGATAGACTTTGAAAAATAGACAACAATTCCACTAAAGAAAATGAAATTAATCAGTAATTGAAAGAAAGGGAAAATAATAAAAGAAAGAGTAAAAAGAAAGAAGAAGAAAAGAAAAAAAAAAAATTGTTACCTTTTTGGTCCATTAGACATTAATGAGAGATGAGTAGTTAAGACTTTTTCTTCACAAAATTGGAGCAAGTCCTTTGTAAATACATCTAAGTTATTTTCAAGTGTTAATACATCATATTTTAGCTCGCTAACTCCCCAAGTTGGTGAAAGTTTCTATTTAATTTGATTGACTATTATGAATTGGAGTTATAAACAGGAGGATCAATTGTAATTATTGATTCAAAAATAATAAAGAATTGGTAATAAAAGAATTGATATTTAAACTCGAAGAGAAGGTTCGGTGAATTTTAGAAATTGGAGTTTAAAAATAATAATAATTGAAAGCACAAAGAAATGCAAAGAAAATGCCAAAATATGAATTTTTCAATTTAAAAACAAAAAGAAAAGAAAAATGAAATGAAATGAAATTGTAATTCTATTTTATTTTTCTTTTTTTTTATTTTCTTTTCAAAAAAAAACATTTTTTGTTGCGATCCAAGAATTTGATTCAAAAAGGAATAAAAGGAAATTTTGACTCAATCAAATAAAAATGAAACATTTTGAAAAAATAATTATAAGAGAAGAAAAGAAGCAAAAAGAAATATAAAATAAGTATATAAATAAATATTTCTTTTTGTAAACAAAACAATTTGTTAGAAAACAAAAAGAAAAAAAGAGGGAGGTTTACTTGAAACGAAGAGGAAAAGAGATTGTCTGCCATATTTTTTTTTTTTTTTGGTTTTTTTTTTTTTTTT
>ERZ778024.3343-NODE-3343-length-11836-cov-7.530515_pt1 | contig 11836 bp, 9 predicted proteins | sample MGYA00375754_ERZ778024 | MGnify/ENA primary metagenome ERZ778024 (study PRJEB29350, sample SAMN05389827) | bioreactor metagenome | isolation source: Thiocyanate bioreactor | place: South Africa: University of Cape Town | collected 2014-02-18 ... | reverse complement strand
TATATCCATTATATTAATATATCCATTATATTAATATATCCATTATATTAATATATCCATTATATTAATATAATGGATATATAGTTATGATAAAATATAAAACAAAAATTAATTTATTGTAATCTTATTATAGTTTAGAAGATTTATTTATAAGGAAGGATTAGACAAACTACATAACCAAACGAAAGAATTATGAATTCCTTGTGAGTCAGCATGAAAAAGATCAGCAATATCGAAATCACTATATGTTTTTAATTCATTTTCTATTTCATTGACAATTTTTATTTTTTCATGAATTTCTAATTCATTAATATTCTTATTATGTTTTTCTAAGTACCTTTTGTTTATTTGTGTCATAAAAAAAGCAATAGGATATTCTTCATTTTCGTCTATATATGGACTATCACAATATACCATATATATAAAATGATCAAAGAATTTTTTAACATTGTTTTTTATATGTAAACCCACTTGTTTTTTAGTACAATTTTTTATAATATTTGCATAAGATATGCCTTCAAAATTTCCCGATACTATTATCCAATTTTCTCTCTTCTCAGCAAAAATCTCGCTCATTTTAATATTCAAGAAAAAAATGTTGTTTATAATCAATACTAAATATGTAAATTATGACCGTTCAACATTACAGATATTGTAAAATTTTACGAGCTGATATAATCAAACGGATTGATTGGTAAATAGACGTGTATGACTTTGGAGATGATAAAATATCCTAAAGATGAAGAAAGCGAAAATAAAATTTATTTATATAGGAAATGGTACGTAACATAGTATTAAAAATAGCAAGACAAAGATACTTAAGATTAAAAATTAATGATAGAAAATATTTTCTATGATAGAATATTTAATAGGATATTTAAAATATTGTGAAAAGAATTAAAAACTAATATTATGGATTTATTATTGTAAAATGTTTTAATATAGATAAAAATGATTTATCTATATAGACATAAATATAGTAAAATTTAACATTTATCATTGAATAGTGGCTTATATAAATCATAATTCAAATTATATTTTGTAGAGAAAGCGCGACATTTATCCAGATCGATATGGGGTTTAATAGACGAATAACCGTGTATAAAACCATAAATATAATCTGAAATATGATTAGTAGGAATAAGAGAACGATCTGAGAACCATTTAATAGAACTAATAAATTGGATATATTCACGCTCGGTATCAGTACAAAGTTGTATTTTAGATAGATCCCATGTATAAATAACATAATGTATTGTATCTGAAGGAATAATTAAATTAGATTGGGAAAAAGTGTTGGATTGTGTAGTAAACAATGAGAAGTTACCTAAATTAGCATCACCGTGAATATAATTTAATAAATGAAGAGTAGCGAGTGATTTTCCTATAAAATAAGAAAAATAATAAGGAAATGGATAAATATCAAAAGTAACACCAGGAGATTTTTGCAATTTAATAATTGAGTTAAAAATATCTGAGTAGGTTGAAATTATTTTTACTGGCTTTAAATTATTTATATACAAACTGTTTAATAGTTTATAACCATTTATTTCTTTGTCATAAATATCTATATGAATATTATTATATATTTTGTAGTAATAATTATTATATAGAACAACTGTTTTAGATAGACCTATATTATTTTTTTTAATAACAGATTCTCCATCTATTATATATAAGTTATTTTTTAATATATAATCATATGTAGTTGGATGTAAATCATCCCTCCACAAAGATTTATCATCTTGAAACAAACATTTTTTGATACAATTACGTATATTTGTTGAAGAAATATGTTGATTTTTAATATCAGTTAAAATCATATATTCCTTTCCAAAAAAGTTTGGTGCTCGAATTATTTCATCTCCTTCTCTTTTTATTACATACCATTTATCTGCATATATCTTTGGTTCTTTATTTTTTATAATTCTCTCATTAAATACATCAGAACCTATTATTACTATTATTTTTTTATTCCTATTTTTATCTATAAATTTATCTACCTCTTCATCTATTATTCTTACATTTATTTCTTCTTTATATATATCGTATAACATTTTTAATCTTATCTCTAATTTTAATCTATTTATCTTTCCTTTATTTATATTATTGGGACAAACATAAATACTATCTCTAGAAAAATAATTTATTATTTCTACATGGCCTTTATGAATAGGATCAAATGAACCGTTATAGATTAAAATTTCATTCATTTTAATCCATATAATGTAATTTTATTTATCAATACTCGAAATATTCTGATACATATGCTAAAATATTAAATCACGTGCTTCATTAAATCATATACTTCATTAAATCATATACTTCATTAAATCACATACTTCATTAAATCACATACTTCATTAAATCATATACTTCATTAAATCATATACTTCATTAAATCATATACTTAATTCCATTGTACATGATTAATTAAATTGTACACAATTAAACCATATACTTTAATTGATTGTATTCATTAATGTACAAGCATATATATGTAAACAATATAATTAATCAGATTATTATAATATCAACCTAATATTAAATTTAACTTAATATTACAGTTAAATTCTCCATAAAATTCTTATTGTAATCAAAATAATATTGTTGATAATATGGATATTGATAATATAAATATATTGTACAGAACTCAGTATATTTAATAAGAATTTGGGATATTTCTGGACATAATTTACCTTTAAAAATTACAAATAAAACTCTCAATAAACAATTTTACTATTTTTTCCGGTCTGTTTTAAATTATTTAAAACACTTATTCCTAAAATAATTTTATTATATCTCATTTAGAATTTAATATTATGTCATTTTACAATATTCAACTCTTTTTTATTGTATTTAAGCCAAATAATTATTTTAAAAATAATTATTTAACACTATATAAATGGAAAATTGTGAGCGTGATGATAATGGTGTAATAATAGATCCTATTACACTTGAACCTATAAAACAAACTAATCTTATTAGTTTTAAGGAAGGGAATAAAACTTTTTGTTATGATATAAATTCTTTATATCTATGGAATAAAGATAGAAATGTCCCTGATAATCCATTGACTCGAACTCCTTTAGACGACGTAACTCTAACAAAATTAATAAATTATGCTTATGTTATTAATCATGATCAACTATTCGGTAATAATCATGATATTGATCTTAATGATAACTACGACAGTGATGAAGATAATAATTTAGATCATATTGATAACCAATATATTGATGATATTGATAATAGCGAAGATATTACTGACGATGATATTGATATTACTGACGATATTACTGACGATATTACTGACGATATTACTGACGATATTACTGATGATATTACTGATGATGAAGATGATATAAATCAAGATCCAGACTTTGTAGGACAACACAACCATTCCGACATAGAAAATGAAGACAATTACAGTCCCGTTGTTTATGAAGGAAATGAAGACTATAATGAAGATAATAGCGAAGATAATAGCGAAGATAATGAAGAAGATAGTGAATATTTAGAAGATATCGAAGAAGATAATGAAGAAGGTAGCGAATATTTAGAAGATAATGAAGATAATGAAGATAGCGAATATTTAGAAGATATTGAAGAAGATAATGAAGATAGCGAATATTTGGAAGATAATGAAGAAGATAGCGAATATTTAGAAGATATTGAAGAAGATATTGAAGATAGCGAATATTTAGAAGATATTGAGGATGATGAAAATGGTGAATATTTAGAAGAGGATAGTGAGGATAGTGAGGATAGTGAGGATAGTGAGGATAGTGAGGATTTAGAAGATATTGAAGAAGATAATGAAGATGACAGTGAATATGTTGAAGATCAAGATAATAATTCTGATAATTATTCAGAAGAAGAATATTAGACTGTTCAAGATAATTGTTACTATTATAATTATAGTGTTAAAAATTTTATTTGATCAGCTTATATATTAGAAATTAAATTACTCTAATCAACTGCTTTATCAAAAAGTCTCAATATTTAATATATCTAGTTTTATTTAATTTTCATAACTACTTATAATAGTGAATATATCATTATTATAAATCTTAACTATAAATAACATTTGGTGTAAAACCAATAAAAATATACTTAGTACCTATATTTTTATTGAGATAGGTAAATTGGGTTGTTATATTGATATTAGTGAATTCTGTTATCAATATTAAAATATTGATTTGTTCACACACTGAGTAATGAATCTAAGAATTTTTCGTGTTCTATACTAAATTGCGTAATATATCTTAGTGACTCAGTAATTAGGGATTCTGATCTTAGGAATCTTGATTTACCATACTTTTCAACAAGTTTTGTGGCCATACTAAATTCATTATTGATAATAAGATTATCTAAAGTATTAGTCATACACCACGTATCTAAATTCAAATCATGAATAAGGAGTAAATTACCAATTTCAATTGAAGTAGGATGATTCGACAACACGTCTTGTTCTGATAATCTTTTGAATGCTTCGCTACCACCACTAACGATCGACAATAAATACCCTGTATTAATATCGCATGTTGTATTATAGCTTTCAATATTTGCTATTAATTCATCAGGCAATTGCAATTTTGGTGTTATCATTTGAATAATTTCATCTGGTGCTATACCTGTCATCATCATTTTGTACAATGCTTGAACTAATGTGGCTGGCATTTATTATAAATATATTTATAATTTTATAAACAAATTTATGCTTATAATTAATAATTCGGTATTAATTATTATTGATTCTATTGATTTTATTGATTTTATTGATTTTATTGATTTTATTGATTTTATTGATTTTAAATTCATTAAACAATTTTCCAAAAATAAAATTATTCTTGAAATATTTATTGTTTGCTTCTCAGTTAATACAACAATTAACTTGTTGTATTTTATTACTCTCAAATGGATATTTATAAAATAGATAAAATTTCATAATTTATAGTATAACGCATAAATTATGAAACACATATTGATATAATTCTCTAAGTTCTCTCGATATCAAAAAAATAAACATCCTAAACATGTAAAACAATGTTTTTAAAGTTTGTGGGTAATTATATCTTCAAGTATAATAATTCTCTTCATATAACACAACCTCTTTAAGTTTGAGAATATTTATCTTCTCTTGATTTATTAAAATTTTCTATAGATTCTTCATTTCCTCATCATTTTTCTCTAATAATTCTATTATTGTATCTATTGTATCATCAGATATTGGTCTCATACTTCCTCTTATATCACGTGCAAATAAAGTTATCATATAATCTTTCAATTTTTCTAAATACTCTTTTTCTCTAAAATATGGTAATATTTCATGTCTAAATATTTCTTCTGAAACTTGCTTAAATTTACACCAATTAATATTTATTTACACCAATTAATATTTATTTACACTAATTAATATTTATTTACACTAATTAATATTTATTTACACTAATTAATATTTATTTACAAATACATAATTATTGATTTATTTACGTAAATACATAAATATTTATGTAAATATGTTGATAATTAATTGTTATACAATGAAATTTATATTTTATTGTAATATCCTCTTTAAAAAGTATATTATATAATTAACCATTATTTTGAAATAAATCAGGAAATGAAACCTTAATTTTAATTATTTATATAATATTATGTAATAAGTTCATAAATTAAAATATAATATAGGGTGGAATTATAAATAATTTAAATATTAATAGAATCAACATAGTATTATTTAGAAAACTAAATAATAAATAAAAGATGATAAAAATAACATAGAATTTTTATCAATAAATGGATAAAATTGATATATGGACTCATATTTTTAAGTATCTAAATATTAATGAAATATTAAAACTAAACATTAATAAAGAAATATATTCAATAATTGATTGTCAAGGTTGGTGGAAATTAATGACAATGAGAGATTTCAAGATTAACAATCTTAACACAGATAATCATAAAAAACAATATGAAAATGAATATAATGATAAAATTTTATTAGATAAATTTACATCTGATAGTTTTTCTGAACAAATATTTGATAGTATTGGACACCAACTTATCAAAGTTGATTATTCAGAAGTAATATATAATAAGTCAATATATAATATTGAAGAAGACTTGGAGAGTTATCTAGAAAATTTTATAAACAAAGATGTTATAAAAGGTATTTATGTAAAAAATGATAGTATTGGTAGTATTCCTAAAAATATAAAGTATTTCGTTAATTTAAAGAGGTTAATAGTTGAAGGTTCTAGACTTTGGTACATAAATCTTGATAATTTGCCTTCATGTTTGGAATATCTATCTTTATCTGGTGCTAATACTGATTTTGAAGATCTCCAACAATTAAATAGTCTTAAAAATCTAAAATATTTGGAATTCGATAATGCTCTTATATATTTCTCCCAATATGCTTTTAAGGAATATATAGTTGATTATAATAATACTCAACAAGCCAATATTTTTATTAGTGACCAGATAATTTTACCATTTTTAAAAAGTTTAAAATCTATAAAAATAGGCTTATGCTCTAACTCTAACAAAATTAACTTATGTGTTCTTAAACAATTTTTCAGAAATTTATTGTTCAATTATCCTAATTATAAAGATATAATTGGCGATCATAATTCTTATCGTTTACGTCTTGACAAACATACAACAAAACTCGAAGAAGATATTTACCAGGATAATTATTGGAATGATTACTTTATAATATCTTTATAACTTATCTTATTATAAAAATTATTCATTCGGTTAGTATAAAATCCACTTATTCTATTATTATAAAATCCATTCGTAAATGTTAAATACAACCTTATTTTATTTAACAATATTATATAACTTACTAAATTTAGCTGATTTAGCTGATTTAGTAGATTTAGTAGATAATATCCACAGAAATATTCAAAAATAAATGATTAATAGAAAATATCGATATTTAGTAAAAATTATTTATATTATTTATATTATTTATATTATTTATATTATTTATATTATTTATAATTATAATACTGCTTTATTATCTTGAATTAGTATAATTTCCTAAGTAGTATAATTCTCTAAGTAGTATAATTCTCTATACAAATATTTCAATATTTATTTCCCCTCAACTACTATAATTCTGTTCTAAGTATTATAATTTTATTTCTAAGTATTATAATTCTGTTCTATACCGAAGTTGGAATATTTATTCATCCAACCACTATAATTCTGTTCCTAAGTATTATGATTCTGTTCCTAAGTATTATGATTCTGTTCCTAAATATAATAATTCTGTTCCTGAATATAATAATTTTGTTCCTGAGTATAATAATACTATTCTATACAAATATTAGATATTTATTTCTCCATGTATTATAATTCTATACCAATATCTCAATATTTATTCTTTAAAGAATTATTATTCTTTTCTTAAGTATCATAATTCTTTTCTCTTCCTATATTAGATAATTATTTCTTCAAGTATTACAATTATGTTTTCCTCGAATATCATAATTGTATCATATTCAAGCAATATAATTATTATCTCTTTGCAATACAATAATTATCTTTGAGTAACATAATTATTATCACTATATTTTTCAATAAAATTTTCTATAAGTAACATAATTATTATCTCTGTATCTAAATTGAAATCTCCCCAATGGAATTAATATATCTCCTACTTCTCAAACTTCAACTTTAGCCCTAGTTTTTTCAAACAATATTATTATCTTGTGAAGTTTTTTATCGTTTTCTTTCGATGTAACATAATTTTATCTCTTGCTGTTACATAATTTTATCTCTTCGTCTAATAGAATTTCTATCTTAACTTTCTTAATTTTTATCTCTATAGTTTCTAAATCTTTCTTCTTGGTACTAGTATTTTTTCAATCCGAGTTTTATATATTTTCTCTTGATAATATAATTTTTATCTCTCCGAGTTTCTTAATCTTTTCCTCCAAGTAATATAATTTTTATCTCTCCAAGTTTTTTAATCTTTCTCTGAGTAACATAATTTTATCTCTCCAAGTTTTTTAATCTTTCTCTGATAACATAGTTTATCTCTCCAAGTCTCTTAATATATTCTTCATGTAACACAATTATTATCTCTTTATATCCTAAACATTTTCATCTCATGTAACACAATTATTATCTCTTCATGTAAAAATTATCATCTCTCTATGTTACACTATTGTTTCTTCATTTACCATCTCTCTATATAAAATTATCATTTCGTTCACTATTGTTTCTTCATCTATCTCTTCATGTAAAAATTATCATTTCTTGTTATACTATTGTTTCTTCATCTATTATCTCTTCATGTAAAATTATCATTTCTCGTTACACTATTGTTTCTTCGTATAATATTATCTATCAATGTAATAATATCATATTTTCATGTAATATAATTGTTTTCTCTTAAATCAATATTGTTATTCCTTCATGTAATGTAATTGTTTTTTCTTAGTTTAATATAATTATCCATTGTGTAATGTAATTGTTTTTCTTAGTTTAATATAATTATCCATTTGTATAATATTGTTTCTCTTGACTTAATCGAATTATTACCTATCTAAGTTACTTGATAATTTCATCAATTTAACAAAATTATAATATTTTTATATGTATTATAATTTTATATGTATTGTATTTTACCACCTCAATAATACTTAATCGTCAAATAATTAAAATTGATTATTTAACTTTTTGAAAGAAGTTTTTAAACGGGATATCTGTATTTCTTTTACCTTTTTAGGTAAAAGAACCCTTTTATAAATATATCAGCAATACGCTCTTAATTATATAACCTAAACTATATTTATCATTGCTATATCTTATTTGTTCCAGTAATTCATTAAAAATATTGAGTGATTAGGATAAATAATTTTGCTTGAAAATATAAATATTATTTTAATTTGTGATAGGGTAATATTATGTAATAACAGAATAAAATTTGATATATAATTGAATTTTATATTAATAATAGATTTTGTAGTCGGAATTTCGTGTTTATAAAGGTTAAAATTACTAAAGGTAATAATAATTAATATTAATGTTAGAGTTATATAATTAATACTAATTATGTTATCTTTAAGATTTTCTTTAGAGTTTGTAAAACGTTATATGTTTAGGTATTTTAATATCTTCTCAAATTATTTTTATTACAATCGTACAATAATTTTATTATATCATTTACAACAATATATGTTTATAATTGTTTAAATCATGATAAATAGCAAATATGAAGTTAATATTAAATAAAGGTAAATAAGCACATGTATTTTGTTTGGTAACTTGCTTTTGGAAATTTTCATTGAATTGTTTTATAGTAATTTTCGATAATCCCAGAATTTTATCCCAACAATTTTAATAAAATAATTCAAGAGAAATAATTCAGAGTATTTTCAATATTTATCTTAGTTGTTAAATTTTAATCACTAACAATATTTTATACAATACTTATTTATAGTTTTTATACAGATAAATATTTTTTCTGTTTCGTAATTTATTTACTTATTTTCGATCGACCAACAAAAACATTTTTACATTTTTCTATGATATAAAACGTGTTATCCATATTTATATCATATATTTTGGGATATTGATTTCATAGTTGCTTTATATTATAACTAAAAAATTATATTTGTTCCCATATATTTTAGGATATTGATTTCATAGTTGCTTTAGTATTGTAACTAAAAAATTATATTTGTTCCAATATATTAATTTGATTTTCTGATAAACGTCACTCCAAATATACAAATTATACTCTTGATAAATATATTATATATTATCAACTTAATAACCACACTAATAGTTCTTTTACCTAAAAAGGTAAAAGAAGTACAGGTATCCCGTTTAAAAACTTCTTTTCGAAAAATCAAAAATTCAATTTTAAATTCTCAATATTTACTATATAATACAACAATTATTAAATTCAACATTTTTATGGAATGATATCAATATCCTTATATATCAATATCCTTACATATGATTCGTCCTTTATTATATTTTAATCTTTGAGTAAAAATATAGTTAGTTAATCGGGTTAGTATTTGAATCTTTAAATAAATTTAGTTTATCCAAATTATATGAGAATATTTATGTTTAGTAGACAATTAATAAAAGGATAAATATCGTATGTACGTTAAATATGGACAATAAATTATAGAGATAAATATTTACGAAGAGATAAATTTACGGAAAGATAAATATTTACGGAGAGATAAATTTACGGAAAGATAAATATTTACGAGAGATAAATTTACGGAAAGATAAATATTTACGGAGAGATAAATATTTATCAAGAGATAAATATTTACGGAGAGATAAATATTTACGAAGAGATAAATATTTACGAAGAGATAAATGTTTACGAAGAGATAAATATTTACGAAGAGATAAATTTACGGAAATATTTATATGGACAAGTATTGTATAAAATGCGCATTTATGGAGATATATATTTTATGAAATATGTGTTTTATGAAATATGTGTTTAAGGGAAAATATTTATGTGGAATAAATATTGTTGAGAAATAGATATAGTTTTATGTGATCTAACTTTATAAATGTTTGTTAATTTTAATTATCCAATTATCTAATGTTTATCAATGTTAATTATACCGCTACTTTATATAAATTCATAAAGCAAAAAACCACAAATATAGGATGTATCATAAACTTTGTAAATATGTTACGTTAGAATAATTTTATTGTTGGTGAGTTATTTGTTTCAGTTAAAGAAATAATTAGTAAACAAATACAATATTTGTCCGTAATTTTAAAAAACACTAAAATAGTATATGATTTGTAATATTAATTTCAAATCATGTTCATGTATTATCAGTATTGTGTAAATATTATTATTAAGCCAAATATTGTGCTTGTATTATCAGTATTATGTAAATATTAGTATTAACTCCAAATATTATGCTTGTATTATTAGTATTAGATAAATATTATAATATTTTATATTGATAAAACTATAATATTTTGCTATAATATTTTATATTGATAAAACTATAATATTACGTAATTAATAAACAATAAAATGATATTGCATAGAATAAATATAAAACAAAACGGACAAAAAAATGTAAAGAATAATTTTGATAGATCATAATATAAAAAGAATTAGTGAAAATGGAAATGAAAAATAATTATAAAAAAATACCGAGAGAAATAGTTAAAGAAATAATTGATTATTTGAATAGAAACAAAACATTACAGATGTTTTTTAGAATGGATATGAGGAAATTTATGGTTAAAACATTAAAAGAAAAATACAAAGAAGGGCCGATATATTATTCTAAAAAACAGGTCGATAGACTGGAAATTTTAAGGAGAACGTTGGTAAAATTATCATATACAAATATGAAAAATAGAAATAAGTGGACAGATATAGCATGTAGAAATAGTTTTGAAAGATATATAGTATATAGATTTTGTGATGTTTATAGTTTAAAAAGCGAAGTTATTGAAACAAATAAATATACAAATAAATATATATGTCCATTGTGTAATTCTTATACAACAATGTATAAGAGTGCGATTTATTGTAAAAATAAAAAATGTAATTTTGAAATATATTTAATGAATGACGATAATGATGAAATTAATAATAATGAACCCTATCCTAATTCAATTAAAAAAGTAGACTATATATGGCAAATTAGATCTCTTTTAAAAAGGCCAATTTTGAAAATTATTAGAGTATATTAATGTAAAAATGCTTGTTTATGTAAAATTATATAAGCTAATAATATAATTTATATTTAATATATTAAATATATTATGAAATATTAAATATTAAATATATTATGAAATATTAAATATA
>ERZ778024.3337-NODE-3337-length-11858-cov-6.522240_pt1 | contig 11858 bp, 12 predicted proteins | sample MGYA00375754_ERZ778024 | MGnify/ENA primary metagenome ERZ778024 (study PRJEB29350, sample SAMN05389827) | bioreactor metagenome | isolation source: Thiocyanate bioreactor | place: South Africa: University of Cape Town | collected 2014-02-18 ... | reverse complement strand
TAATAAATTTTAAAATGAAAAAGAAAAAGATAATGAAATGATTTTCATTGAAGTATATCACAAAATTTAAATATTTAATCTGACAAAGGTTATGATTATTATTTTCCACTTCCCCAATTTGTGGAATTTGTCCTCGTTGAAAGAAAAGCATGAGCTTCCTCTTCTTCATCTTCAGAGCCACATATACAAGAAATATATTTTTGTCGAACTTTTTCAGTAAAAATACAAAATAAAAGGAAGTTTGCAAATCCTTGTGATGAATCTCCAATTCCCTTTTTTTTATAAAAAAAATTCATTTTTGATTAAAAATTTGTTTCTTTTTTCAATAAATAATAATTATTCATTTTTTCCAAAGAAAAAGAAAAAGAAAAGAAAAAGAAAAGAGAAAGAAAACCTGAAGAATATGAAGCCAATATGGATCCATTGATTCACCACCATAACTCAACAAAATAAAACGAATTGTTCCCCACATTCGAAGAACCAAAAATATTAAAGGAATTAAAGCAAGTTTGAGATCCGTTTTATTGAGTATATTATGTCTTACTGGACCATGACTTTTAAAAAAATTTGAATCTTAGATTGGTTTTTTTTATTATTATTATTAAAAAAACTACCTTGGAATTGAGAAACTTTCTTTAATACGACTTCTAATAATATAATATAGAATAAAAGTGGCAATATATGATAAAATTTCCCAAAACTTTCCTGTTATCCATCCCCTTCATTTTTATTTATTTTAGTTTTATTTTATTTAAGTTTTATTTTGTTTTTTTTTGTTAAATAAAAAAAAAATTCAATTCAATAAATTTTAAAAAAAAATGAAGATTCCTTGAAGGAAAAAAATCAACAAAAATTAATAAAAAATAATTACCACATAATTGCATGTGGATTGTTTTGATCAATCCAACACCAACCAACAAAAGAATATCCTAAAGCTTCATAACCTAAAGCAATCCCAACAATAACTAAAGGAATTCCCCAAGCACAAGCATGTAAAACTGGTAAAGTATAATTTGGCGCAGAATGACCAGGAAGACAGAGATATAAATAAAGTGCAACAAAAACAGTCCAAAAAAAAGAAACTAAAGAAGAAGTTGTTGTGATCACACTTTGAACTACACACAATGGTCCAGGTCCATCAATAGATGTTGCTCCAATTATATTCCCAAATGCCGTAAAGAAATCAGCAATTGAAAGGTAAACCAACAGTTGCCTCGTCTTGCTCCTCAAATCTTTCCAACGAACAAAACTAAATATAATTGATAAAGCTCCAAACATTGATAAAATACATACAGTTATTACAATTCCCTCTAAAACTGCTGTTTGGTTAACAGTTGAGGTATTCATGGTTTGAAAGCAACAACAAAAGTGAACAAAGCACTAACAGATTTCTGGTACAAAAAATAATTGGAAAAAAAAAAGAAACTTTTGGAGGAAAATAAAGTGAATCAATCAAGAAAAGATATAAAATATATAAAATATGAAATGAGATGTTAAGTTACGTGAAGTTAGATTGTAATTAAGGGAGTTAATTGTGAAATAAGTATAAGAAATGTTTGGAAAAAAAAAAAAAAATTTTAAAAAAAGTTGAAGGGACTTTGTTTTTTTTTTTTTTTTTTGAGAAAAAACCCAACTTTCTCTTATTTTTGATTGGTTGATCAAACTATTATTTAGCTTTTGATTGGTTATTACACGTGATGTGTAGATTTTTTATCAAAAGGAACGAAGGGAACTTCACTGACTGAATATCAATGCCTTCAAACTCAATTGTTTTATTGAGTTCTTTAATATATTTAGAGTATTTTATTTTTCTTTCATCAATCAAACTTTAAAAAAGAATGAAAAAGAAAAAAAATCTTTTTTTATAATTCATTAAATATTTTATTTTTATTTTTGTTTTTGTTTTTGTTTCTAAACAGTTTGAATTGAAGCAATAATTGATTTTGTCTCAGTTAATAAATTTTCTGGTTCTTTTGATTTATATAGAGCTTTCAAATCACTAAAATATTTTTTAACTTGAGGATCATTTAAAGAAGGATTGAATTTGAGTTGAAGAAGAGCATCTTGGTATTCAGTTAAAGTATTATTTGCTCCAGCTAATGTTGCATTGATATCAATCATATTTTTTTCAAGTTGAGCAATGAAAGCTTGAACAAAGAATTGAGAATAGCTTATAGCATAATCTTCGAGATATTCTTGAATGGGACCATATTCAACTCTTGTAGAAATTACTCTATTTGTCGAAAAGAAGTTGGTTATTCTAGAAAAGATTCCTGTTTGATTATTTTTCCTCATAACATTTTCAATAAGGGGAGAGATATCAGCTTCCTCTTTATCAGGGGTTGGAACTTCATTGACTCTGATTTCGAATTGACTTTGTTTTAAATTTTTAAGTGTTGAAGCACATTCTGAACGAACTTTCTCTAATTTCTGAATAATTTGATCCCTTTGTCTATTTCCAGTTTCAAAAATTTTCTTTTTCTCTGTCCAAAGCTTCATTGTTGTGTATCCTTGAATGGCACCTTTTAGTGCCCCAACTAGAGCTAGAATAGCTTTTCTAAAATCATCTTCACTGGAAAATTGTTGAGTCTCTCTTGTTTGGACCAAATCTTGGGCTTGTTTTATATCTGTACGTAAATCTCTAACAAAAAGAGCATAGTATCCAACAAAATCTCCTAAAGTTCCTTCCTTTGGAAGAGGAGTATTTCTCCTTTCCTCCATTCCACGTGAAATATCACTCAATACTTGTTGAGCAATACCTTTGATTCGAATAAGATCTTGAGTAAAGCCGTCACTTGTATTGGTTAAAATTGTTTTAATTGAATTCTCTGTATCATTAATTAAAGCCGTTGTTCTGGTAATATTTTCATCTTTTGAAGCGAGCTTCATTTTTTTTAATCCTCGTTTCACATGTTTTTGAGCTTTTTCGATTGCATTATGAACACAAACTGGGATACCATTAAAGACTGATGTTTGAATCATTCTTGCTAAAAGAGGCTCCATATATGAGTTTTGAATTAGTCTGTTGCATTTGTCTTTAATATCAGAAGGACTTGCTTTTCTATATTCATCTTCTCTTTCTTGATCTTCCTCTCTTCCTGGATAAGCAACAAAAAGGAAGTCATCTAAAATGGAGCTCCTAGGGGAATCAGAAAGTTGAGGGAAGGTACCATTTGATTCATAACAACTAAGCATTTTAGTACCCAAAAAGTATTTCTTGGCAGAGACAAAGAATACTTCATTTGTATTGAAGATTTCTCTCTCATTTTTGGCATCTTTGAGAGTTGCTGAAATGCCTAGTTTAGTGCTCTCTCTATCTTCTTTCTTAGGAACTGTATCAGCAGAGGTTGCAATAGCAAGAGAGGGGACATGAAATTTAAGTTTTGCACTCTCAAAAATGTGTTTTAAAGGGGCCATTGCAATACTATTAAAACCTGTAGGAGTTGTAATTAATGCAGCAAAATTACAAGCTTCACAAACCTCCTTTAATGTATTTTCTAAATGTAATTCCTTAACACCATCTTCATCAATACCTGGTGTATCAATAATAGAGAACTCAACTAAATCTGTTGCAACATCAATACTTGGGAATTTTGTAATAACTGTTAAGTAATGATCTGGTCCACTTCTCCAAGAAAGAGGAAGTCCAGCTAAAATGGAACTTGGGAAGATCTCACTACATCCAATTCTAAAGAGATCATGAATATCTGTTGAGGCTTCAAGAATATCTTCTTCTCCTACATATTTATCTTCAAAATTGAAATTTCCTTGGTTAATTTTTGTAAGAAGTTTTACAAGATGAACTTTTCTTATTTGGGATCTTACTCTGTCGAAACCTCTTGTCCTTAAGAATTCTTGAATTTTTACAATTGTTGCATTTAATTCTCTATAAAAAGGAATGAACATTCTTGGGATAACTTTTTTGGGGTCATTTGGGTCAACTGCTTTTGAACTATGAATATATCTTGTTGGAATTGCGGTCATGGTTTCAGTACGATTTGGACATAAGTTTTGGCCAGTTAAACAGTTAACAATTGTAGATTTTCCAACACTAATTAAACCTGCAACAAAGAGGGAAACAGAAACTTCCAAAACTGTACTTAACAAATGATCAAGAGCACATAACTCTGAGGAGATGTCCGTATAAATAACTCCTTGTGAAAAAGTATCGTATAAAGTCGTTAAATATTTGACAGATCTCTGTTGTAAATCAATATGTTGTTGAGAAACTCCAGTTCCAGATTCTTTTTGAAGGAGTTCGTGTCTCTCTTTCATCCTCCTTTCTTTTTTTAGATGTTTTTCTTTTTGAATTTTTATAAGCTTTTTTTGAGTCTCAGCTAACTGCTTTCGAAGTTCTTTAAATGCGCCTTCATTATAACTTTGAGACAATTTTTTCATCTTTTTTTTGATTTGGTGAATTGAACCAAGAATAACACTCTGAGCTGTATCTAAAATCTCGTTCTGTCTTTCAATGTCGTGTTGAGAAAGTGTATCTATAACTGTATTGATCACATTATCCAATACTTGTTCTTCTGAGAAGTCCTTGCCCATGATTTTCTCTTTGACTTCGATGGATTCCTCAATTTTCTTCTCAATGGCGTCTTCATCTTCTTTGGAGATTGAGATTAAATTTTCTGTTTCTGCTAGGCTGATACTTTGCACTCTGTTGATAGTTTCCATTCCTACAGAAGGAGAACAAAAAACTTTATTTAAATTGGTAACATGTGCCACAGCTGTAGAAAAGAGTGAATTGAGAGCAGCTCTTTGTTTTTTTTCATCAGGATCCCTCTTGACAAAAGTTTCCATCTTGATTAAAGATTTCTCCATCAATTTAGCTTTATCTGGATCACAAGTTACAAAATCTTTCCAATTTGTAAAGTTCTCACAATTTTCAATCAAAATCCTTGTCACTTCACGAGCAACAGTAACATAAACAATATGTCCTGTTGATAAGAAAAGTCCAATTGGGACATTATCTTTAATATATTGAGTTCCTCTTTTTGAAATCTCTTTGCCCACTTCAAATGATGCCTCCACAACTGTTGAGAAGGATTTCATTAATTTAAAAAGTTCATTACTGATTCCTCCTGCTGTTTTCAATTCCGTTGCAAAATGGCTGGTTGTGACATCAAGAAACTTTTTTGCTCCTTCTGCAGAGAGTTCTAGTGATTGAAAGAGGCTGTTTTCAAATGAGCGATAAGCTTCAACGCCTTCATATTCAAGTAACCAAAGTGCTTGAGCTTCCATTTAAAAAGTCTTACTATTATTTTAAATAATTAATATTAATTCTTAAGTTATTAATAAAAGAGTTTAATAATGTTAGTATTATTTAATAAAACCTCCTTTTCTTATTTTTTTTTTTTTCATTTTTTTTTCCCCAACAATCAATTGAACAATCATAATAAATCAATTGTAAAATTTTCTATTAATTTGTTCAAATTTATCACTTGAAATTTACTTTTGTTACTTTTAGCTATTAATAAAATAGCTTTGGATTTATAGATCTTTATATATTTTTTTTGATGAAAAAGCAATAACAAAGCTCTTTTTTCTTTTTTTTTTTTTTTTTTCCCAACTTTTAGGGCAAAGTAAGGGAAAGTCAAAGGGACAAAAGTAATGACCATTGCTTTTTGACCAAACTCAAGTTCCCTTGCAACCATCTGCCTTTTCAAACCTTTAAATTTGAATTCAAAAAACTTTCGATTATACTTTGATTTTTTTGAAAAAAAATTTTTTTTTTTTTTAATATTTTGGTAAAGTTTTTTACAATTTTTTTTTTTTTTTTTTTGACAAGATTTTTAAAGTTTTAATTCCTTTTAAATTAACTTAATTCTTGATGTTGCAAACCTAACTTGTGTTATTCTTTCTTTGAATTTTTTGCCAAGTCAACCATTCACTCAAAGCTCCAACAAAAGTAGGTTTTGATGACGATACTACACAAGAAATTGAAATTCAGAGAACATTGTTAATCCAAAGAAATATAACCGAATCCTTTTCGTGATTTCCATCCAACAACAAATTTTGCAAAAGTGATGATGTTTAAGCCAGCGTTCCTGCTGCCCGTTACTTCGCTTTCTTGTTCGTTGAGGACAAGATCAAATTGGATTTTTCATTGTTTAAAACAGCTCTTTTGGCAACTAAGCTTAACATGTGGATTTGTTCGAACCAGAAAAGGGATTGAAATTGGTTTCGTCTCCGATGAAGAGAGAGACAGTTTTATCGAACTTAAGTCATTGTCCGTAAATGGAGTCTTCTACAAGATTCGCCAACCCAACCCAACTTGAGCGGGAACATGATCATCATTATTATTATCGTAATCAATGTCATTGTGATCTAATTCCATAGTTTGATTTTCTTCAGCTTGAACATTGATTTCTGGTTTCTAAACAAATGCCAAAGAGTTGAAGTTCGTTTGGCGCATGCAAGGAATTTGTAGAAGGAGAGTTGCCTTTCCAAAGTGGATATCCTTCAAGATACATGTCATTCACAAAGGATGTCCGAAACCATTAATGATACAAGAACTTGTGATAGAGACTCCAAAAAATAGTGGGAGCAATAGAAGAAGTCGAATCCGCCATGTTTTTTTGACTTTTTGTCGCCATTTTTTTTCTTTCATTCTGACTTCTGGGAAATCGAATCCTTGAAAAATGTGATTTCTTGGAAAAAAAATCCCAAAAAAAGACCAAAAAACTCCCAAAAAGAAAATCCCCAAGATAAAAAAAAAACATGGCGGAATCGACTTCTTCTTCTATTGCTCTCGCTCTTGAGAGAACAACTCTATTAGAAAAGTTCGTCTCCATCAAAAATAAAGTAAAACTTTATAACTTCATTAAATTTATCATTTATTACCATTTATTTTATTTTTACTTTACTTTATTTTATTTTCAAGTTTAGATTGGGTTTGTTAATTTTATTTTATTTTATTTTTTATTTTTTTTTTTCGAGTTATTTTTTACCTTTTTTTTTGTTTTTTTAATCTTCTTGGTCAAACTATTCGAAAGCATCTTTGATATATCTTTTTTATTTAAAAAAAGTTGTTTTGTCATTAAGTTTTTAAAATTAAAGTTTTGAAAGCTATTTGTATCTGTTGTTTTATTTTTACTTTGACTTTGATCAAAAATATTTTTGTTTTTTTGTTTTGTTTTGTTTTTTTGTTTTTTTTTGTCCCTTCATTTTTGTTGTTTGTTGTCACAAGATCTCTATTCCTTTGTTTGATTATTATTTTATTTATTTCATTCTTCATTATATTTTATTTGAATATTTTTGTTTTGTTTTTGGACTAATGCATTTTTTTTTTTTCTATTTAGAAAAATGAATTGGAAGAAGCAATCATTCGAGTCACAGAGCATACCATAATTTTTGTAAAACCCAATGGAAAATTGATTTTTGAAATACATATGTTTGAGATCAAGAAACTTGAAAGCAAGGATCCTCAAGTTTGTTTCTTTTTCTTTTCTTTTTATTGAGAAAGCAGCTTAATAAATTTTATTTGATTTTTATTTTTTTTTTTTTTGGGTGAAATAGAGCTTAATTATTCATTCAGAAAAGAATACAGTCTCAATCAAAAGTCCTAGTTGTGATGAAATTATTAGTTATATTCGAGTTGGTTATGCAAAAGACTTTCCAAATATTCAACAAGTTTTTTTCTTCCCCTTTATATATTCTTTTTTTTTCGTTTGCATGAGCATTAAAACCAAATTCTAAAATCTCTTAATTTTTAAGGAACATGGGATTTCAATTGATATTAACCCTTCATCAAGATTGGATGTTTATATGACTTATTTCCCTGATTTTGATTTTAAATCAATTCCACTCGGACCATGTGATGGATTTGCAAGAACTTATATCTCTCTTTGTCTTCTTCATAATATTTCACCTAGAGATGATATTATTTGGTTTTTTTTTTCTATCCTTTTTATTTTTATTTGATTTTATTTTATTTTGAATTTCAATATCATAGAAATAACAATAATAATAATCATCAAACAATTAAACAATCAATTAGGGATGTTGAAAATATTCTCTTTCCTAATTCAATTAAAGAATTTAATTTTAATGAAATTGATGATATTGATAATGGAAAGGATCCAATTCCAATCTTTGGTGCACTTGAAGGAAATAGGGTTTATTTTCCAAAAAACTTTTCTAAGTATGACACTAATTACCTCCCCTTTTATTTCATTTTTTTATTTATTCAACTCATAGTGGTTTAATAAGATAAGTATGAGAGATATTCGTTTGAGTGCTGATTCTCAAAATGCATTTTGTCAACTTGTAAGATACTTCTCTCTATTCATCGTCGTTCTATTTTCCCCTAAAAAATCAATTACTTTAGATAAAATCTTCAAAATATTTGGAAAAAATTGAAATGATTTCTTTTGGTGGGGCAGAAAAGTTTTTTGTTTCCTTTGGAGAAAGCTTGGCAAAGAATCCTACAATTCCATTAAACACAATTAATTTCTCTGATAATAAGTAATTTATTTTTATTTTTATTTATTTATTTATTCACTCTTCTTCAATGAACATTGTAATTGATTCCTTTTTAAATAAATGAAATAGTATTGAAGATAAAGGAATTTCCTCTATTGCAACTGCTATTCAAGGAATGTCCTTCGGATTAGTTAATTTGGATTTAGGGTCAACAAATTTTACAAAAAAGGTTTCAATATCTTCGAATTATTAGTATTATATTTTCTTTTTATTCATTCTTTTCTCGATTTTTAGGGTGCTGCAAGTCTTGGAACAGCATTGAAAAAGAACCCTCATTTAAGTTCTACTTTACTAAGTAATTCTTCCTTTTTATTTTATTTTTTATCCTACCTCCAAAATACTAAAATTTAAACCAAAAAAGCACTTGATGTTTCAAATAACAATATTGGTCCAGAAGGAATTACATCTCTTTCAGACTTTCTTGCACAACCAAATATAATTAAAAGATTAACTATTTCAAATACAACATCAAATATTGAAGGTTCTTTCTTTATTTATTACAATTATTTTTTCTAAAAAAAAAAAAAACAATTAATTTAATTCATGATTTTTTAGCAATTTTTGGAGCATTAACTCGTGGATGTTGTCAAAATATTGTCCATTTAGATATTTCAAATAACAAATACCCAAAGAAGCCAACCGCTCAACAAAATTTTGAAAACTTTTTATCAACTTGTACTTCTATCAAAGAAATAAACCTCAATGGGACAAAAGTTCCAAACCCACTTGTAGAAGCACTTCTTGTCAAAATTGGCTCTAATCGTTGATTTTATTTTATTTTATTTTATTTTATTTTGTTCTAACAATTCAATAATAATAGCATTCTTGAGTGATGTTATACTTCATTTGGCAAGTAATGATTTTACCTCAACAACTGGCACAATCTTTCAAGCTTGCCTTCCAAAAGCAAAAAATTTGATTCATCTTGACCTTTCTGATAATGATTTCGGAGATGATGGAATGCTTGTATTAGCTTCTGGTTTAATTCAATCATGTATAAAAAAACTCATTCTTGACAAAAATTTTAAAGTCAAATCGAAACTTCGTCACAAAGCTATTAATGTTCATTTTATATTTATATTTTTATTTCTTTTCTTTTTTTTAAAAAATATTCAAAAAAAAAAAAAAAAATCTTTTGTTTAGGAATTTGTCAATTTATTATCTTCTGAAAGATGTCCAGAATATTTTTCTTTAGCTCATTGTGGATTAAAATCTGATATTATTGAAATTTTTGATGTTTTAGGATCAAATGAAAAACTTTTAAAATTAGATGTTTCACATAATCAATTTGGAGATCGTGGAATGTTTGCCCTTGCAAAATGTTAAATTTTCTCCTTTTTTTCCTTTTTCTTTCAATTTTTTTTTTTTTTTTTTTTTCAATTTTTTTTTTAACAAAAAAAAAAAACAATTTTTTAGCTCTTCAAAGTAATTCAACTTTAAAGAATCTCAGTTTAGATGGAAACAATTTCACAACAGCAGGTTTAGGTGCTCTTATTGTTGGATTAGGAAGAAATCGAGGATTAAAGGTCTTGACTCCACCAACATCAGATTTTTCTGCAATTTTAAAGGATGATAGCAAAGGAAAGGCACAAAAATTAATTCATACTATTGAAGCTATGGTTCTTGAGAGAGCTGAAAGGGGTACCAGAGCAATTCAAACAGCTCCCCAAACATCCAACACAACCACAACTGGATCTGCTCCAACAACACAAAAAAATTTATTAAACTCTGTTCAACAAGAAGAATTAGATAGACATTTATTACAAATTCGTAGATATCAAGCACAAATCCCTGCTGAAAACAAATCAAAATCAGAAGCAATGGAAAATTCTGATGAAATTAGTGTCCTATCTGATGATGTTGAAAATCATAGGTTTCTTCTTTTTTATTTTTATTCTCTTTCTTCCTTTTTTCTTTCTCTTCCTACTTTTCCTCATGTCAATATCATTAACTGACAAAAATTAGACAACTTCTCTCAGCTCTCAACTCATTAGCTGATGGTCTTCAAAGCATCGAATTATCTTCACTCTTAAATAAATTGAAGGAATATTCTCCTGAATTAGAAACTTTATTTGAAAAAAACTTTCAAAAAATGGCTCAAGAAGTTCTTGGATTATCAAAAAATATGTTCCGTTCTCTTGACCCAAAAATTGGTGGTCAATTAAATACAGTTTTACAAATTGGAGCTAAAAAGATTGAGAAATCAGTTGTTGAAAAATTACTCGCAACTCAAGTTGCAAATGAATTATCTCAAAGTTTAGCTGAGAGTTATGCATCCATTGTCAGTATTGCTTCAAGCTTTTTATTCGAAAGACTTGATGAAAGATTACAACTCTTACTTGAGAAAACTATTTCATTAACAAAGAAACCTGAGGAACCAACAACAGTTTCAGAAGTTCAAGGTGATTCAAATGACAAAGAAAGTGAAGATCAAGTTGGTATGATGCGAAGAATTACTCTCTCTGAAAGTGCTTTAACCAGAACAGCAACAAAAAAGAGAAATCGTCAATCAAGAAAAATCACTGCCGAAGAAGTCTCTACAATCACAGAACAATCAAATACATTGGGTGAATTTTTGGCTGAAAAAGATGTCCCAAGTCCCACTGAATCTGAAGATAAGAAACCTTTAGTCCATTTAACAAAGAATCGTGCTACTCCTGCAGGAAATCGTAAAAGACCTACTAGAAAACCAAAAGAGGAAATTGATCTTGAAACTGAAGCTCTTGATGTATTATTTCTTTGTTTTATATTTAATCTTTTCTTTCTCTTTTTTTTCGAAAAAAAAAATTAAAATTATTTTAGGAACCCCAAATTGAACACCCTCCTCCAAAACTCCCAGAAAAAAGACCATCAGTCAATATTGAAGATAAAGAGAGATTAGAAAGAGAAGAAAAGGAGAAAAAGGAAAAAGAAAGAAAAGAGAAAGAAGAACATGAACGAAAAGAACGGGAGGAAAAGGAGAGAAAAGAAAAAGAAGAAAAAGAAAGAAAAGAAAAAGAAGAAAGAGAAAGAAAAGAGAAAGAGGAGAGAGAAAGAAAAGAACACGAGGAAAAAGAGAGAAAAGAAAAGGAAGAAAGTGAGAAAAAAGAAGAAAAGAAAGAAGAAGTACATGAAGATAGAAAACATTCAAAAGAGCTTCCACCACTTCCCCCCAAAGAACATAAAGAACACAAAGAAACTAAAGAAGTTAAAGATGATAAAAAGGTTTCAATTTTTTGTATTTATTGATTCATTTCCTTTTTCTAATTTTTTTTTTTTTTTTTTTTTTTTTTTTGGGAAAAAAAAGAAAAGATTTTATTTTTAAAGTTTTTTGAGGAAAAAAAAAAGAAAAAATTTTTTTTTTTTTTTTTTTTTTTTTTTTTTTTTTT
>ERZ778024.3336-NODE-3336-length-11860-cov-27.508598_pt1 | contig 11860 bp, 10 predicted proteins | sample MGYA00375754_ERZ778024 | MGnify/ENA primary metagenome ERZ778024 (study PRJEB29350, sample SAMN05389827) | bioreactor metagenome | isolation source: Thiocyanate bioreactor | place: South Africa: University of Cape Town | collected 2014-02-18 ... | reverse complement strand
CATATTGAGCGAAAAAAAATCGAAAAAAAAACACTTTCCAAAAAGTGGTAGGGACTCCATAGATCGACCCTATAATTTATAGCCAATACTATCCCAAAAATCACAATCTTTCTTCAAATAATCTTCTCGAATATCGATTGGATCTTGAAAATAAATATAAGTTTGATTTTGATTCAATCGTGGCCATGTTATCGGTAATGAGACCGGTTGATTTGGATTTTGACTTTTACCAAAATTTGTCCAATATGTCGCCATATTTTGTGATAGACGACGACCGGCATCAGTTATATTGAACCAGGCCGATTCAAACACATATGGTAATTCATCTCCATGACAAACATGTCCTTTACAATATTTTGAAAGTGACCATCCATCAAAATCAGGCGGATACCCAAATGCATATAAATATGATGGTGAATGCTTAGCATAGATACGAGTTGAACATACAAAAACCCATTCTGTAATAAGTTTCGACATTAATGGACGTTCATCTTCGGCACCATCTGGTGGATATCGTTCAAGTATTTTAAATGCATGTTCTGGAAATGCAATGAAAATAGCTTCAATATAGAGAGATGTTGTCAATGGTTTCGCCCATCCACCATAAACAAATGCTAAACCTTCTTCAGTAACTGTACCAATCATTAGAGGTTTCAATGGAATTGATGTATTGACAATCATGTCAAGAAGTTGACCATGAACTACATTTTGATCAACGACTGGTACCCATGATTCGAATAGAAGAAGAAATTTAAATGAAGTAAACATTTTATCAACTGCTTTTTGAGCTGTAACGATGTCTTCCCATGATTTATTACGATAACAAACGAAATCATTCACTCCGCAATGAAGTTGTTCAGCCATAAGAACATTGACAGTCGTATATTCAACAAAAGTTCTATATAAGAGATTAAAAAAAAATAATATCTGTAGCATTTTTAAATGTTTTTTTTTACCGAAAAGGAATCGTCATGGGTGAGCTCTGAATAATGGCACTTTGAAAGAATGATTGCATTTCACTAGTGACATAATGCAATGCAACAGACTGTCCTCCAGCACTTTCACCGAATAGAGTAATCTATAGAAATCAGAAGCTTAAATATGAGAAAATAAGTTTTGTTAAATGATTACTTGATTAGGATCACCACCAAATACATCGATATTAGCTTTAATCCAAGCAATAGCAAGTCTTTGATCAAGAATACCATAGTTGCCGTGCAAATCTTCTGACTGAGGACCAGTGGCAAGGAAACCAAGTGCACCTTTTATTTACAATATCAATCAAAAATAACGAAGGATAATTTACGGTTATTATTTACCGAGGCGATATTGAACAAAGACACAGATAATATTGCTAGTATTGACCATACGCTGAGCGTTATAAGGAGGTATGGAAGCATCAAGTTGCTCAAAAGCTCCACCAGGAATAAAAATCATAACTGGTAAAGGAGATTTTGATGAGGAATTGTTGATCAATGGTGTGAAGATATTAATATAGAGGCAATCTTCAGAAAACTATATGTGTGAACATAAAAAGAATAAAGATTGGTAAAAAAAATAACTGAAATTTTGAATATTGTACTAACACTTGGTGGACATAGTGGGTTTTCCGGATTGCAATGAGATTGTGGACATGCTGGAGCTCGTGTAGTAGCATTTACTACTCTTGGAGCCCATTTAGAAACCGGCATAGGTTGATTCCATCTAATTATAGAATATAATATAAATTAATAGAAAAAAAGAAACTTTTAATTAACACAAACCTCAATTCACCGACTGGTGGTTGAGCATACGGAATACCATAGAAGACTCGAGCAATGCTCGTTTGGTAGCCTAAAATATCTCCATAACTAGTATGGACAATAATGTTTTCATCCGCATAAACATTTGGGTGTGACCAAATTACGATAAAATATGCAAGCACAACACTAATTCTCATGGCTTTATCGATAAAAGTAATGTAATAATGATAACAAAACTCTTTTACGTCAAGCTTTTTGTTTTGCTACTAACTGATAAGAACTGAGAGTCAATATGAAACTAAAATAGTTGCAACATGGTAGAAATGCATACTTGACAATGAGTTTATAACAAAAAAATTCAAAATATTATGTTACTAAATCTAGAGAGTGTAGATGTGTGAGAAATAAATAGGAGTCTTAAAAAAAAAGAAATTGAATAAAAGTTGTTGAAAGAGATGAAGTTTTATTGATTTGTTGGTAATAAATTTAAAGCTGTATCAAATAAGGAAACCAAACTTTTAAAGCTTATCGATTTTCTGATCTTAATGCTTGATTTAAAACACGATAACGAGATAAATCTTTTATTTGTGATTCAATTGGTTCGAATGCTTTTTCAATTGAAACAAGTTTTTGACTATGAAAACCATAAATTGGTGGAAGTCTTTTGAATGAACAATCAAGATTACCAAAACGATTCATTAAAACTAAATAAAAAGAGAATTTTAATTGTCAAAAGTCGTACTTTTTTTTGCAATTTTTTGTATTTTAAAGATAACTAAAGCATTCTTATGAGTGCAAAAGTAAAAATGAAAATGCTTTTCAGTTCTCCCATGTCGTCGATTTTTTCTCAAAACCACCGGTTACCGTCGGTTAAAATCGGTTTTTCGTTTTATGCTCTTATTTTCACTGACTTTTTCACAATGTCGTCTTCAAACGTCATGATAATGTTCATTTTAATCAAAAAAGTTGGTTTCTGATGTGTTAGAAAAGGTTTTACAGAAATCTTTAAAACTCCTCATTATAGATTCGAACACAACTAATGACTATTTTTTATAGCTCCATCTTTAATTAAATCCAAACTCGAAAACTAAGCAAAATTGACTGATGTGGCTAGCATCAGCACGCTTACAAATAGAAAGAGGCGTGATTTCGACTAAAATCTGACAATTTTCTAAGATTTAAAAAGTATGAAGAAAATTAAAAAGAGGTGGAATCACATCAAAAATAAGTCACGTTTTATAATTGATTTCATGCAGAAACAATACGCCTAATAATCAAAATAAATGCCATTGTAGACATGAGACATTTCCTACACAAATATTTTAATGAAAATTTGAATTAAGATATGAAGATAGAATGTATTCAAATTTAAAACTGCGGATTAATTTAAATCTAAGTCGTTTATGTGAATAAAATTAATAGCGCAGTTATATGTATAGATTATATTTAATTTGTGTCTATATCAAGTTTAATCATATTCCAAAATAACAATTTTTTTTCATATATAACTGAAGAAAAAAATAATTTTTTCAGGTGATAATCTGTAAGCTAAGTATTTGAGAATAATTACAGTCAAAATCGATAAAGTTTCTTAAAAATTTTAATGAAACTGAAATGACCGCATCTCTGTTACGGTATTTTGTTTTGTGAATTAATTAGAGAAATAGAAGTTATTTTTAATTTCATGCAAACCTACGTATAAACCAAGATTTTGAAATTAGTGAAGTATGATTCAAAGAATAGGAATGTTGATACAAAACAAAAGATAAACTTAACATCCACTCTTCTTTCGTTATTATTTTCTTCTGTTCTACTGTTTGCTGAATTGTTCGTTTTTTTTTCATTTGCTTTACGCCTTTTGTTCGTTCGTGGATGTTTGCAGAAGATACGACCTTTACATTCTTCTATTTTTCACGGTAAAGCTATGTCTTATCAGCTGTTTTTCTTCGTATTTATAGAAAAGTATTCCGCGAAAACCATATGAAAATGATATGATATACAAATATTACTTGGAAATTTCCAATTTTTGCTTTTGTCTTTATAAACAGATGTAGACAACAGAAATTCATGTATTAATCTGATGACTACTAAGTAAACTGGTTAATTGGTCAAAAAGGTACGTCAACGACAATCTTTTTTTTATTGAGATTTTATCCATTATTGAATAAAATCCATTATCAGTCTATTTTAAATATTATTGAGTTCTCGTATCATTAAACTGCGGTGGATTAGTGAGCATAGCAAGCTTCCCCTCATAACAGATGAATAGCGACTGACATTAAAGAAAAAGTATTAGGGATTTCAGACTTGGAATCATCAAGTCTACGGTTTCTCCATTGCTCATTCTTGGTGTCGTGAGTGCCACTACAATCAACCCCATACTCACTATCGTTTACACCATTATTATTACTCTTATCGAAAGTAAAAATGAGCATCTGAATTCAATGATCATGCTATTCTTATTCTTTTGATTTAATATGCTTGCACATTATTGATCATTTTTACAAAAAATGTGTTGTGTATCTCTATTTTATAATACTAACAAATAGATAGATTGTACAGACAGATACACTGAACTACAAGAGGTTTGCCTGCCTCATATGTAAATATATCGCTGAAGTAGCCAATCAGTTTTCTCAAAACTGCCTAAGATATCTTTGTATGTGTTGGGCCTACAATAACTGTAAAAATCTTACATTCTTTCTGGAATCAACAGAGGTCCTCGTAAATTTTCAAAAACTTCCACCAGTGTAAAAGAATGTCCATTACTTGTTAACTATCAATAGAATTTCCATGACATAAGATAATCTTCCGAATGTATTTAATTATGTGAAATATACGCATCTTTCCTTTTTAGGAAAACACATTCATCTTTATCAGATAAACTTTCAACTATAATTGAAATATCATCCTGTCATTTTCTATTACCTATTATCACAGTCATACTATTGGTGCATCCGTGCTTTGATCATGCACCATAATAAACCGCGACCAAATAGAGCTAAGCCTCCAAATAGTTTCATCCAACATCAACAATCTATCGACAAGCAATCTTCCTCTGGAATTGCTTCCGCTAGTACAGATATCCTAATTTATGTACCAGATCTTCCGAAAAACCTTCCTGATCACGATATAGAACAATTGATTCAAACTCGAATCGAGAAAAATCAACGTATGAAACTAGACTATGTAAAATGTTATTTGAAACTCGGTATAGCTGCTATTCGATTAAACAATGAAGAAGATAAAATACATTTAGTTTCTACTGTTCAATCAATGGTTCTCGATCCACAACATGCCATAAATATATCGTTTGTCAATGATATTGAACTTGATTCTTATATAGTAGTCGATCAAAAACTACCGAAAATGCTTTCAGCTGATGAAGTGGCTCATCATTATGCAAGAGCATATAAAACACAAGGACAACCTATGTGCGAACTTGTTTCCATACAATTTCCTAACATTTTTCGTATTTACCCAAGTACACTTGATGAACTAATTAAAGTCGCTAATTCTCCATGCTTTAAAGTTGAAAATAATTTTGCTACTGTTTATCCACGTGCTGACTGTAGTTTTTTTGAAGATTTACCATCAAATGTTGACAATGAGAAGCTTTCATCGACCATTGCTACACAAATTGATGAAGATCAGCTCTTATCAACGTCCTTTTACATACAAGCTAACAAACAAACAGGCACAGCGGTAGTTATAGCAACAAAATCTATGAAAACATGGATTAAACAAGGTTATTTAACTATTGATGGACGCAACATATCAAAGAAAGCCAAACTTGCTTATCGAGTCCTTGTCTCTCCTGTACCTCGTGATTTTAATCTAGGCCGAATTTTGAATCACAAAATATTTATTCGTCACGTAGTTTCACATAAACATATTGATAATAATCTCGTTATAGAATTGGATGACATCGAGATTTATAATGATTGTTTAGAATTGGGAGCTTTCCGCATAGATACTATCACAATGAATATTAATCCACATAATAGTGTTAGTGATCCTGATAATAGTGAACTTGATGCTACGAATTGGTATGAAACAGCTATGTTGGAAATCAAGCCCGATATAACAACAATTATGAGCAATCACCAACATCCAATATTTCGTTATAAATGGAATGCAGATAACTGGATTCAACAGATGAAAAATGCAAAGAAGACCAATCAGCGATCGAATAAATATAATCTTGACCTGCATTTATTAAGAGTGACAGTCATGCTTAACACTATTGCCATTCTCAGAAAAAACAAATATGCTGTTGATAATGACGAAGTGACATTAAAATTACAACGCTTACAAACAATCGGTTATGATCATAGGGCAAAGCTTTTCCCTGGAAAAACAATTTTTCAAGGAGACCTTAAAACACCATATAAATCGACAACTGTCAAAGTAATTAATGAAGATTGTCTTGTTCTTTATGAAAAATTGGTTGCAGAAGGACATCGACCATTATTACTTAACATGGCTAATGCAACTAGTCCTGGAGGTGGTTATCGAAAGGGTGATGGTGCACAAGAAGAAAACATTTTCCGTCGATCAGACTACAGTCAAAGTCTTGATTTAGAAATAGCAGATAAAGAACGATCAGAACAACTCTATTGTACATCAAAATGTGAATTTAAACGACCAACAGGATATGCTGGTTTCTATCCAATGGAAGAATTTGGAGCAATATACACATCTGGTATTACTGTCTTTCGTCAAACAGAAGCTAATGGTTATGCTTATATGAAAAATCCTCTTTATAATGTTTGTGCTATTGCAATGGCTGCTTATCGTGATCCTCCATTAAACAATAAAAATATGTTAGAAAACAAATTAGCTATTAATACTCATCGAAAGATTGAAAATATTTTTGCCATTGCATATCATCATAAACATGATTGTTTAGTTTTATCAGCTCTCGGTTGTGGTGCTTTTAAAAATCCACCTAAACATGTAGCATTACTTTTCAAATCTGTTATCTATCAATATGCTGGATACTTTGATAAGATTTATTTTGCTATAATTGATGATCATAATACAGGAAATCGAATCAATCCCGATGGAAATTTTCGCCCATTCGAAAAGATACTCGATAATCTAGTATTACAACCAACAAAAATATTGCCAGACAATGGAGTTAGTGGACCTTATCGTATTCTAAACAAATCAGCAGATGGACAATTAACATTGAGTGATGTATGTATTTCATATCTTCCACCATGTCAACATGGTAGTAAATGTCGTGATACTAAAGATCAGAAGCACAATACTTCCTTTTCACATCCACCAATGTGTTCTTTAAGTGAAATGTCATCATCATGTAATCAGATGGATGATGAAGTACATATGTTTACATTTATTCACAATACACAATGTAAACATTGGGGCGAATGTGGAAACACAGATGCTGCACATTTGACTGAATATGATCATCCAGAATTCTGTAAAGATGAATCTCGTTGTATTGATAATAGTCGAGAACATTTATTTGCCTATCGACATTTACCCATTTGCCGAAATGGACCTGACTGTCCAGAATCTTTAAAAAGTGACACGGATCATAATAAATCATATCGTCATTGCAAAACCAATTGTCCCGATGATAATTGCTGTCCTTATTTTCATGAAAAAACACATATTACCGAAACAATACATTCATTCCGTTCTCCATGCCCTTTCACACCATATCAGTGTTCGAAATTTATTCAATATCTTCAAAGTGGTACCGACAAAAATCTTGATAAAGAACTAGAAACGCATTGTCTGAAATATTCACACGTTTGTCCATATGGTCGTCAATGTACAAAAACAGACAATCTACATTACCAAACATCAATTCATATTGCTCGTCAACTTTGTCCTAATGGTAATAAGTGTACGAAACTTGCACAAGAAGAACATCTAGAATCATTTTCTCATCCAAATATTCAAGATATTCGTCTACTCTGTAGAGATGAAGGTTTTAAATGCAAAGAAAGATTCGATGTTCAACATGTAAAAAGATATCGACATCGTAAGAATCATAATCAATTAACTGTTGCACCATCAAGTAATCTTAATTCATCTATAAATTTTGTTCGAAATCAAAGACATATAATTCGAACTGTGAATAATTATATTGAAGGAGCAAAATGGGAAAAAGTTAAAATATCAAAAGAAATACTCGATTGGATACGAGCATTACAACCTGTACATCGATGTGGAAAAGTTATTTTTGAATCAATTCTTGTTCATGGTCATGTTATGAGTCGATATTACATGAAATTACTTAAAAAACCAAAAAATGTGGCCAAAGCAGTACTACAACATAGTCGAATACGTTTAATCTTTCTTCAGCATAACAATCCTGAAGTAAAAGCCAATGCATTCAATCTAATTAAAGGTCTAGTTGAAGCAGAATTTGCCAAAACAGGAGCTGATGGAATAACTTCATTAGATCCTGATCATGAACAGAATATTAATCTAGCCAAAAAAAAGCTTCAACCACCATTAAGTGATAAGGATTTAAAAGTTATCTATGATTGGACAATTAAAATTACTCAAGCATCAATTAAATTAATTAATACTCCAATGGGAATAGGATATAATGTTGATGAGAAAATGGGAACAGACAAACATATATTCAGCATTTTAGGACCACATCATGGGTTTTACTATGGTGATATTGTTATTATATTTAAACAAGAAATTATGCGCCATCCTGATACTAATTTTTCTAACCAAGCGGGAACTGCTTTTCATAGTGGAAGAACTTACAAAACTCGTAATTGGTTAACAGATCCAGTTGATGAAAATAAACGTATTGAACATTTTCATTTTTCAAAATTACATTGTTCTGTTCCTCGCTATGAATATGCAGCTGCTAGTGATATAATTGCTTTGACAGGCATGTACAATAAATCGATGAATGTCAATGTTGAAGATATTATTGAAAAATGGCTGAGTGTGGATTCACATGATGTTTTCGAAAGTCATTTACCTCAGCTTATCCCATTGGATTATATTGATTATGTTTATATGCCACAAAATCTATTCGATTCATTGACTCATGAAGCACAACAATCAGCTAGAGCAGTTTTCAAAGATAATCTTATCCTTACGAATCATGTAATTGACCTTAGTGTAGTCAATCCAGGCGGTCTAGTTCCCTTAGATTCAACACGTAAACCTTATTTGAAATACATACTTAATGAAATTACTCGAAAAATCAAAGAAAAAATTACTACATCAAGTATTTCACGAGGTATTGTTATTACAGTTCCAGGTTCTAAATTTGAAGAACATATTGTTTTACCAATAACAATATCTCAATCATATAGTCTCTATCGTCTTGATAATTCACATGCACCAAATGATCCAGAATTTACTTATATCTATTGGCAAGCAATGAATGGTGATATGATGTTAACTATATCAAATGAAGTGATCGATACAAAAAAGGATCAGAGAAATCTTCCATGTCTTGTTTGTTATGTTGCCAAAAAACCATCTACTGCTACAGAAGATTATTATGAAGCATATTCATATTTAAATGATGGTCGTCCATTCCAACATCAATATAATGTTCATGATGCTAAATTTCGAGCTAAATCTAATGTATTTTATCGTGGTTGTAATACTGATGATTTCCTTACCTTTTGTTTGAAGCTCAGTCATAGAACTGGTGAAGTAATATTATCACATGCTGGTGCAAATAGTATATATAATCATCAGAAAATAAGTCATCGATTCAATAAATCTGATTTAGATTTATCAAGAATAGATTATATTCATGTGAGTGGTGGCGATCAAGATGTTCCAATTCGTAATTTAACGATTCATCATGAGAAAGTCGCTGAATTTCATCCTACATTTGACCAAGATTTCAAGATCGATACTTCGAAATTAATAGTGAAGAAACAACTAGTACCAGTGGCATATTATGGAGGCGAAGGACCTATTGACAGACCATCGCGATCAGAAGAGCCGCCCGAGTCAAAACCTCAAGAGAGAAGAAAGCGATCCCTTGTGAAAAGAATGAAAATATTCTTCTATGGCTCATCAAAGCCAAAGAGAAGTCAATCAGTACCCAATAATGAATCCTTTATATTAAAAAAATCAGATTCTAATCCACCGCCATCACCTCCGACAAAACGACGCCATTCAAACGTCAGTGTGTCATCACTACCATCCTCAGATCTACCTCCTTGTCATGATTCTGTCTATTGCTTACAACAAAATTCCAAGTCACATATGGAACGATATTCTCATCCATGTCGTTACAATGAATTATGCAACAGAGCAGCGGATGAACCGCATCTTACTCATAAACGACATGATGTTCCTAACTGTTCTGCAGGACGAGATTGTAATAAACTAACAGATCCTGTACATCGTGCGAAATATCGACATAGAAATCTACCGGATTATCTTTTGCCGTGTCGTTTTCAACAAGATTGTCGTGACAAAAAGAATGCACAACATTGTCAAAGATACTTTCATGGTGAAGAATTACCGATGTTTTCAAGATTAACATCTTTCTAGAATATTTTTTGTCCTCTAAAAATACAACTAACATCAATCAAGTCAAACGCTTGACTTCAATTTTAATAATTTTCTTGTGTTGTTTTGAATGATGAAGATAAATCACTGAGCAAATAAACATTCTACTTAAATATATACATTCATCTGATATTGGATTTAATTCTTCATTTTTGAAGAAAAATAGAATGAAGACGACGTTCATCTGTGTTTTTATTCTCACAATTTTGCCTTCTGTCTACGGAATTTTATGTCATTGTCCTAAAAAAGATATAAATACATTCCTTGATCCATCTACTGTCGATGAATTCAAAGTTCGGCTTCGTCAAAATGTTCGTGGAGAAGAAAAAAATGTATGCTATCTCAAAATGACAATGATCTATTCTAAGGCCTTGATACAAATTGGATTCACAAGTACTTTGAAAGAGGCAGAGATTGAGACAGTCGAAGGTGACACATTATTTGCTGCAGACATCGAGAAAGGAAGCGTTGTTATTGAACATGCTTGTTCGACTCATAATTATTGTGATATTGATTTTATATTCGATCATGTTCAATGGCTTGTCGATGGAAAATATCAAGAAACTTTTGCGCAAAATAGTGCTTCGTTACGTGCTCGAACGGGCCCACAGATAGGTAAAGATTGATCATCAAGATTATTTGAAAAATCTTTGACATTTCAATTCTAGAAAATTGCCACTCGACCTTTGATACTTCTCGAATAGGAAAATGTTCCCCCGGAGATCGTTGTACTTTGAGTTGGGATTCGCATGGATTCTTTCAATTTTGTGAAGATCGTTTACCTCTTGGAATTTATATTCTTGCACAGATTAACATGAAATTTTCTGAGGATTATCAAATGCTTAAATTCGTTTGTGGTTATGAACAATGTAATAGCAATGAAACTTTCATTGAATTGAAATCTCTCTTTGATCAATATTTTAATTTGACATCGATGCGTGAAGCATTATTCAAGAATCGATCAATCCAAATTGAACAGAGCACAACTCAACAACTTGACTCAACAGACATATCGACAGAATCTTTAATGACCACAAATATTTATTCAACAGATCCAATGAAAACAACATCACGAATCAATTCAACAAAATCTTCAACTCGAACAACAAAAAAAACGAATTCATCATCAGCCGTTTCTTCATTTTCTCTGAGCATTGCTTTTTGGTTTCTTTGCATATGTCGATTTATTTCTGAATAAACAATCAGTAGATTTTAGTCCGACGTAAAAATGATTTAACTTGTGAGATATGTAGAGATAAAAGTTCGGGATAGAATTAGCAAGTGATATCTTGTACATCATGTAAATCTTTCTTTCAACGAAAATGCTTCTCTAAATTTGGTAAATCAAACTCGTTTAATCATCGGAGTTTATAGATGTTTGTTTCTTTGTGTAGGTATGATCTGGAATGTTTCTGCAATAGAACAAAAATTAACGAGTGAAAATCTTCGTCTGACTGCTGAAGATGATACTTGGATCAAATTAGTGATAAACATGATATATATCGGTTTTCCATCGGTTTGAATTACGATAGAAATCGAGATATGATTATTAATTCTCATGTTGAAACTGA
>ERZ778024.3335-NODE-3335-length-11867-cov-7.870979_pt1 | contig 11867 bp, 6 predicted proteins | sample MGYA00375754_ERZ778024 | MGnify/ENA primary metagenome ERZ778024 (study PRJEB29350, sample SAMN05389827) | bioreactor metagenome | isolation source: Thiocyanate bioreactor | place: South Africa: University of Cape Town | collected 2014-02-18 ... | reverse complement strand
TTTTTTTTTTTTTTTTTTTTTTTTTTTTTTTTTTTTTTTTTTTTTGAAATTTTTTCTTTTATTTCAAACCAATAAATAAATTAGCCCTTTCGGGGTTCTGTGGAATAACAAAATACGCGCAATGGAAGTTATAAGTCAACTCAAGGGAGATGAAAATGTCAAGGAATATTTCAAGAATGTGGTCAAAATTTTAGATGCAAATAAGAATATCGGAAGTCAAAGATCAATTGATATGTTGAAAGATTTGTCCCAAGGATTAAATGATGATTACTTTATTGATAATGTCGAGGAGAATTATTCAACCTTTTGGCCTGAACACGATTCGCAGTGCCCATCTTTGACAAAGCTTTTTGAAATCTTAAGAAAACATCTTCTCAATGAACCTCAAGGAGATGGTGAAGAAAGTAAAGCAATAATTTTTGTTCAGGAAAGAAAAACTGCGAAATGGTTAGCAAATATAATTTTAAAAGAAGAAGAATTTTCAAAGCTTGAGCCAAGGTATTTTTTTTTTTTTTTTTTTTTTTTTTCTCCTGAGAATAATAAATCTATAATCAAGTTATTGCATTGGTCAACAAGGCTTAGAAGGAATGTCTTGGGAGAACGAACTGAAACCAACCATAGAAAAGTTCAAAAATGGATTTGTTAGAATTTTAGTCGCAACAAATGTATTAGAAGAAGGAATTGATGTCCCAAGTTGCGATTTAGTCATAAAATTTGAAGGGGAATTACATTTGAAGAGTTTTATTCAAAGTCAAGGGCGGGCAAGACAAAAACGAAGCAATTATTACATTTTTTTTCATGAAAGCGAATCTGAATTAAAAATTTTGAGACAGAAGCAAAATAATATGGAAAGAGCAATCAAAAATCTCCAAGAGAAAAAATCGTACGTCCTTCCTAAAAATTTAAAAGATATTATTGAAGATAAACTTAGTAAGTTCAAAGCTACTTCTTCTTTGAAGTTAAACAAAGCACCCATAGAAGCTCTCAAAAATAGTTTTATTCTTGGAATTCAGATTTATAATGATGATGGCTCCCAAGTGAAGATGGTTCGTGAAGATATCAAGAAAAAATTTTCAAAATTTGGAAATTTAAAATCCATTGATGGGAACTTTGTTCAATTTGTCTCAGTCAAAGAAAAGATAGAAAAAACATCTTTTGAAGAAAATTACTTGTCAATTCTATCTCAAAAAGATTTTTGGAAAGAAAAGAATGAAGGTTTTAGATTTTGGATTGAATGGATTGAACGATCAAAACCTCAAAATGACATTCTATCTTCTCTCAAGAAAGTTATAAAGAGTTCAAATGAACCAAATTTTAAAATCAAACTTTCTCAAGGATCTTTTGAATCAAGAAGCGAATTTGAGAGTGTTACCTTAAAGCTATTTGGAGGATCACTCTATTTTAATTCTCAAGAATTTTTTATGACCATTGAAAATGAGGGAAAAAAATATCACTTGGAGATATTTTATCAAAACATTATTTCTGTTATTGAATCAATTGGACAAGATTCTTTAGGACAAGATAGTTTATCTGTCTTCATCCATTTAAAGTGTTTACCTTTTCTTTATTCAGAGATATTAGCTCGTATTCCTTCCACTTCTTTTAAATCGTTTAATCCCAACTTGTTTGTTTACAAAATGGATGTTCAACTTCAAACTTCACTAAATAGTTATATTGAATTTAGGAAATCAATTCAAAAAACTGGGACCAAGATTTATGGAACAAAAATCGTGTCAAAGTATTGTCAAAATTATCAATTACCAAATTCTATAATCTTGAAAGATGACTTTGATTTAAATTATCAATTCCTTTCTTTTCAGTCTCAACTCTCACACCTTCTCGGACACAATTTTCCGACCAATGAATTTCTTCAAAAAATCAAGAAAGTTAGAGAAGAATATCCAGAGAGTTTATCTCAAATTTTCAACAAATTGAAAGAACGGATAAGCTTTACCCATTTTTCTTCCCCGATTAAGATTTTAGATGAAGTTATTTCTACTTTCAAAGTCAATGAACCTAATAAGCATACAATTGAATCAGATCACGTTATCAGGGTTGTTATCACTCCAGGACGTAAATTATTTTTTGATAGAACATTGATGCCATTAAATAGAGTATTAAGACAGTACAAAGAAAAAGATTCTTTTGCAATTGTTCAATTTCTGGATGAAGATCAAACTGTCTTCCCAAAAAACCCTGAAATCATTGAAAATATGACTCAAATTATGAGTTCTTCATTGGATATATGTGGCAATAAATATAAATTCCTAGGATGTTCAAATAGCCAACTCAAAACTCTCACATTTTGGTTTACCAAACATGATCCAAATGAGATTTTAACTTGGATGGGATCATTTGATAATATTAAATCAATTGGAAAAATAGTAACAAGAATTGGCCTTTCATTAAGTACCACCTATCCAACAATAACTATTTCAAAAGATGTCACACTCAAAGAAAACATTCTTGAGGATATACAAACTTCAGATGGATTGTCATTCACAGATGGAATTGGATTAATATCTCAAGAAGCAGCGAATGCAATTTCAAAAAAAATTGGAGATGGAAATTTTAATTATTCTGCATTTCAAATTCGATGTGGAGGTTTCAAGGGAGTTCTTGCTGTTAGTGATAAATTAGGAAACAATGAAATGATCAATGAATATGGAGAGTATGGATTAGATCATATCCGATTTCGAGAAAGTATGAACAAATTTGAAAGTGAACATCGAATTATTGAGGTCATAAACCCTTCAAAATCTTTTCCTTGTCACTTTAATCGACAAATTGTGATGCTTCTTTCAGATCGTGGAATTGAAGATGAAAAATTTATCGAACTTCAACTTCAATTTTTGAAATCCCTTAGTAAAATGTTTATTGATACTGAACTGGCTCAAAAAAGACTTCAAAGTTTACCCTCTCAATTTATTAAAAAATATCTTTCTAATTCTAGCAATACGCGAGAGCCATTCTTTCAAAGCTTACTTGGCGCTATCTATGCTAAACAAATCGAGGACCTCAAAACGAAATGTCGAATTCCAATTGAAAAGGGAAGAATTTTAATGGGAGTCGTTGATGAGACTGGAACATTGGACTATGGTCAAGTTTATGTCAATTATACTCAAAAAAATGGAAATGAAGAAGTTCAAGAAAATGTTTGTGGTCGTGTTGTAGTTGTTAAAAATCCATGCCTTCATCCTGGAGATGTTAGAATTCTTGAAGCAGTACCAAAATCAAAAGTGCCTTTTTCACTCTCTCATTTAATCAATTGCATTGTATTTCCAGCGAAAGGAAAACGACCTCATCCAAATGAAATTTCTGGTTCTGATCTTGATGGAGATCTTTACTCCGTTATTTGGGATGAAAATTTTGTCCCACCTTATGAAAAGATGAAAAAGCCAGCAAGTTATCCAAACTCAAACCCTTTAATTACAGAGGAGATAGATAGCAAAAACCTTTTTCAACAAATCATACCATTTATTGGAAAGTTTTATGAACATTATAATCTCGGTTCTATAGCAAATTTTCACTTGGCAAGTAGTGACCTCTTAAGTCCATCTCATTCAACATGTCTTCAACTCTCTGAATTACATTCAAAAGCTGTTGATTATGTAAAAACAGAAATACCTGCAATTATTCCTCAAGATTTAAAACCTAAATCTTATCCACACTTCATGGAAAAAAAGTTATACAAAGAGGTGCACATATCATACAAAATTATTGGACAACTTTTCGATCAATGTTCTTCATTGAGTCAATTAAATCCACATATTCCTGACTTTAATATTAATGAATTAATAAATGTTGATCAAAATTCACTTCAAGATGCTCAAATTGCTTATGATTTTTATTGTGAAAAAATGGATCAAATCAAAGTTACTTTCGGAATCAAAACTGAAGCAGAAATTGTTACAGGAGAAATTGTTTCCCTTCATCCACATTTTCAAATAATGGATGATCGTGAAGTTAGAGATCAAGTTCAATCACAATATAATACTTTAGTTGATGAAGCAGTCAATAGATTTTTCCTTAAAGGTGAGTATTCTACAATTAGTGAAGCTTTGAAAAGCCAAGACAAAAAAATCTTTGAATCGAGAGCAAAACTTTGGTATTATGTAGCGTATAAAAAGAGGACTGAGAAAGAACTTCAAAATAAAGAGGAAGATGAAAGTGATGAAGATGAAGAAAATGAAAACATCAAAAATATATATCAAGAAGAAAATGAAAAGAAAGATCAAGATTTAAATTATTTAAGTTTTCCTTGGATTGTCTCAGAAGCACTTTGTTTCAAAGAAACACCCTCAATGCTTACTACATCTTCAGAAGAGAAAGCCATTCATTCAATTACTTCATCAATGTTACATTTATTTCAGAAATCATGTCATGCAACTTTTTCGGATCTTGTCAAAAAATTGGAAACTCTCCATGAAATTCGACGTTCTTGTCAAAGGATTTTTCAAGATTCACAAACTAGATTATTTGGCTCTTCTTCAATTTTTCTTTTTGACGACACTTCAGATGTAGATATCTGTCTCTTGACCAATAATCCTAAATATGACCAAGATGAAAAAGCTACCCAATTGAAAATTCTTAATGAAATTTATCTTCAAATCAAGACCCTTTACCCAGATTCATGTTTGATTGAAGCACAAGTCCCAATTATAAAATCTCAAGAAAATTCTCTCGATATCTCTGCATCATTAATTGGATACAAGAAAGCACTTTTAATTCTTGAATATTTTAAAGAAAATATTCCATTAGTTCCATTTCTTTTTGCAATGACAAAATGGGGTCGAGATTCTGGAATTATTCAACATCAAAAATTAATGGATCAAGCATGGATGTCACCTTTTGGATTAATATGGTTACTTATTACCTTTTGTATCAAAAGAGAATATATTAAAAAACTTGATGTTGAAAGAATCAATCCAAAAGCTCAATTTAATGATTACGCCTTGAAATCTTTTTGGAGAAATAGAATTAAAGAAATTGAGAACATTCCAAATTCAGATTTAAAACTTGGGGATAAGCTTATTGGAGAGATAGCTCTGGAATTTTTTGATTATTATACATCTATAAATCAAGAATTTGAAATTGAAGATCCTTATAAAAAAGATCCTTGTGTTAAAATTGGAGAAACCGAGATTCGTTCCTTTCGGAATCAGTTGCTTGAAGCATATCATCGTTTGCTATTTTTTCAAGACTTTGAACAATTGATTATATCTGCAACTTCCAGTTGTACCATAAAGCTAACAGGAGTTGCAATTTCAAAAGTAAAAGAAAAAGAAACTTTTTATTCAGAAACTTTATCAAAAAGATCAGGAGCGATGGTTGATATTTCATATCAAGGAAATCCAGTTTCTCTTCTTGCAAAAATTGAAGGCTCTCCAAGTAGTGTTCATAGAGCGAAGGCACTCATTCAACGTTTAAATCATGAAAAATCGGTTCTTGGACATGGAGGTGCAACTCGCTGGATTAAAGATTCCTCAATTCTTCTTTTCAAAGGATCAACAAGTGATTCAGATAAAATGCTCATTAAAGAATATGAAGGCCATGCCCAAGTAACTCATCATCGAGAAACCTTGTTCACACTTTCCTTATCTTCTCCAAGAGATGAAAAGAATTGGGAGTTTCAGAAATTCCGTAAAAAGATATTAAATCAATATCATGTCACAGAAAAATCCAAAGAAATTTGGTCCAGTTCAACATTTGATGTTTTCATTAGACTTGGAAAGAGGTATTATGGAAATATTGAAAAGTGGTTTTCTTTAGGAAAAACTATTCCTCAAATAGAACAAATAACCGCAAGAAATCAGGATCCTCAAAAGATACGAAAAAGATCTTCTAATGCATTGAGTCGATTATCAATTAAACCTTCCGTTCAGAAAGAAATTCACGATCAAGAGAATTCACAGAAATCAAAAAGAGGAGATAATAAAATAGAAAACCAATGTTTTCAGAAGACTCAAGAAAAACACAAGATTGTTCTCAATCAAGGATCAAATTCACCTTCTTCAAATGAAAAATTAAATGAAACATTAAATGGAAAATCAAATGAAAATTCGGAGGAAACATTAAATAAAATTAACCCAAGTTCTCTTCGAAATGGACCAAAAAAAAGGAATCGTTTTAACCCATTCACAGGATTTAGTAGCAAAGCAATTGCATCTGCTAAGAAATTACAAGGTTATATTGATCAAAGAGGTTTTCAACCAGAGACAGAGGAAACATATTATAAAGTTGCGCTTCAAATTAATCGTGAAACTTTTAATGTTTATCTTGATGAAAAATTCAATTTTAAGACATCTCAAAGAGCTCGCTTATTTTGGTTTTCAGCTTCATTAGCCCCAATAGACGAGAAAAAAGATGATATTCGATTTGGAATCACCTCAAAAAGTTCGAATAATGAACAATTGTTAGACCAGTATCTTCAAGCCCATCCAGAAGTATGTTACTTCGATGATAATGATAAACTTGTTGTCCATAAAGGTTATAGTTGCTCAAAAATTCAAGCAAAAATGGTCAGAAAAATTCATAGGAAGAAATTTAGAAAAAATGACCTTGAGATAGAACTCAATAAGATCAAGGAGTACAGTCTTCCCTTAGAATATGGTCCAAAGAACATTTTTGAGAGAACGGATGAATATGAAGAATTTGAAATTCATTTGAGAAATGATTCACCAAAGCATATTTTTCAGAAATTGAAAGATGGGACTTTTAGTTCAAAAGAAGAAATTGATGATTTTGCTGAACATTATTGGATATTTGCTCAAGATCTTTTTGATTACTTGCACGAATGAAATTATATTGTAGTTTCTTTCAATCAATCAATAAAAGGCAAAAACAAAGACTTTCAATAACTTTAAATTGAAGATTTGGTATTCAATGTTTGATTCAAAAAGAATCAATTCAGAGAGGAAATCAATCAAAGTTGAAATGTGATTGAAAAATAAGTTGGTGAACCAACATTATTGATATTTATTTATTGAGACTCTTTTCAATGATGAAATAGTTCAAACTTCTTGTCTTTCTTTACCCGATTCCTTCACACTTATCATGATTGTTATTATTAAAAAAAATGTGAAAAAGAAAAGAAGAAAATTGAATGACAAAGATAAATTTTAATCAAAAGATATCCGATATATCTCAAACAAAAACAAAAACAAAAAACAATCAAATAAATTAAAAAAATAAACAATCAAAAACCCAAAACATAGAATTTAAAAGTGAAATAATCTTAGAGTGAAGTCAAATTCAATATTGAATTGGTTCTATTCATTCATTCTAATATCAAAATGATAGGTTTTTATCCTGAAATTTATATGATTTTGAGGGTGTTTTTAGAACGATTTGGAGTATGTTTATCATGTTTTAATGATTTTTATATGATTTTGGAGTATTTTCGTACATTTTCTAATGAATTTTGAGTGTTTTTTAGGTGTTTTATATGATAAAAAATGAGAAATTTGAAGGTAAAAGGTGAAAAAGCCTTGATTTTTTGATTGAAAATTTTGGAAAAAAAGGGTGAAACATGCTTTTTTATATCTCTTTCTTTCCATTGGTCCGGAATTTTAAAAATCGTAGGATCAACCAATCAGAAAAACGTGAAGGACTTTCCAAATTCAAAAAAAAAAAAAAAAAAAAAAAAAAAAAAAAAAATCGAAAATCCAAAACTTTACCTTCAATTTTCTCAATATCTATCATATAAAACACCTAAAAAACAGTCAAAATTCATTAGAAAACATACAAAAATACTTCAAAATCATATAAAAATCAATAAAAAATCATTAGAAAATCATATAAATCTCAAGCCGCAATCAATAAAAAAAGTTATTAATTAATTGAAATCATTTTATTAATTAAACTTTGATTCTTGAACTACTTACATGAATAACTACCTTTCAGTCTTAACTTATAAACTAACATACATCTTCTTCTCTTCAATACATTATAGATTCTTATAGCTCAATCAAATCATTCAAAATCATCAAAAGTATTCGAAAGTCAAAAAAAAAAAAAAAAAATTAAGGAATTTTTACTTATTGGAACCGATATCAATATTCGTTCGTTCTAAAAGATGTCATTAACACCAAGAGAAATAGGATTCCTTGTTGCAATTTGTATTTATACATCGTTTTGGTTTATCACTTGTTTACTTTGTTTCTTATGGAGGAAACAGGAACCACTTCGTTCAAGAGGAGTTGGGATTGCTATCTGGCAATGCACTGCGGGGGAGATTCATTTATTGATTTTATCATTTGAGAGGATATTTGGATGGACTTGTTATGCTGTTTACTTTTCAACTGCATTGTTTGTTGTATGTTGGCTTTATGTAAGAATCAATCAATCAATCAATTCTATTTCTTTCTTTTTAATTCATCAAAAATTTTTTTTCTAACAACTTTTTTTCTTCGTATTCAATATATCAATTCACTAATTCATATCTTTATTAGCCATACTTTCTTCGCTCATATATCCTTTGGTCAAGTTATATTTGGAATGCAGAGAAATCAAAGAAGTTTCATAAAAAAATGGGATTTGAAGAAGATACTCAATCATTGGAACATTTTCTTATGAGGAATAAATTTTTAACATCCTATAAATTTCAAGTTGCTATCTATATTGCTACCATTATACTTTTCTTAATCGCATCATTCATTGTTTTTGGAATTAAAGATTATAAATATATGGCTGATGCTGTCCCTGAAGACTGTCCAAATGGTCAAACTATTTTAGCTGCAGCTGAGGTATCTTTTCATTTTTCTCAATCACTTTTCATTTCATTTCATTTTTCTTTTTTCTTTTCTTAATCACTTTTCTTTATTTTTCAAAAATTATTAATTAATTGATTCTTTTAATTAAAAGTTTGCAGTTGCTGTTATACTTCTTGGATTTACTGTAAATGCTGTTTGGGGAATTGAAGATGCTCTCTACCTCAAATTTGAACTTAAACTCACAGTCGCTCTCGGAATTCCATTATTTATTGTATGGGCAGTTGTTTTATATATTCCAACAATTAATAGGACAGTTAATTTTTATGTTTTAATGTTCAATTTACTTCTTGCTCAAATCAATACCATGTTGGTCCCAACCATTTTGGCAAGAAGATCATTTTCAAATAAAAGTGGAGTTCGTAAAAGTTCATTAATATTAACTTCCATTGGTGATAAAGGAGGAGATCCAATGGGTATTGTTTTCACTAATTCAAAATTATTAAAACATTTTGAGGAATATTGTGTCAAATGTTTTTGTGTTGAAAAGTAATTTTTTTTTTTTTCTTAAATCATTTTTTTTCTTTATTTTATTATATTTTATTTTTTTCATTCAATCAAAAAACTAATAGTAAATTAAATAAAAAAGTGTATTATTCTTAAGAGCTGTTCAAAATTTTAGTTACAATTTTCTTGAAGAAAAAGGAAAAGAAATGGCCCAAGAAGTAGCCGATGAGTTTTTAAATGCAAATTCTCCATTTGAAGTTAATCTTGATGATTTTTTAAAAACAGAGATTTTAGATAGAATTCAAAAGTAAATTTTTTTTATTTTTTTTTCATTGTCATTCAAAGAAAATAATAATAAATAAATCAATAAATAAAAAAGATCGGATATTGATTTTCAATTATTTGCTGAAGCTGAAAAATCTGTTATTGAATTTCTTCGTTTTGGAACTTTTACAGCTTGGCAACTATCAGATTCATTCAAAAAAGCTTTGGCAGATGCAGAACTTGAGAGTTTAGATCAAGTAAGGACGAGTGATGTTCAACTTCTTCCAGCTTAATTTTGTTTTTATTTTTTTGTTTATTTTTTGTACAAAAGATTAAATAATTTGAATAATTTGAATAATTTGATTTCTTTCTTTTTCATTTTTTTTTTTTTTTTTTTTGATTTCAATTTTTTTTTTTTTTTTTCAAAATTTTTGATTTTTTTGAATTTTTCTTTTTAGTATCTTTCAAATACTCTGCGGTGTATAAACTAGTAAGTAAATCCACATTTAAATAGTTCATTAGAGCCATTCCAATAAAAGCAATTGCCCACGAATAAGTATTAGGAAAAATATCGAAATCCATTACAACTTTATATAATAACCAAGCATGAGGGAGAATTCTCAAAGGAAAGAAAGTTGCAAATAGAAAGTATCTATTAATCTAATTTTTTTTTTTTTTTTTCCAATGAAACAATTTAAAATTTCAAATAAATAAATAATAATGAAGGGAAAAAAAAAGACCTTATAAAAAGTGGAAGTCTCTTTTTCTTTTCCAGAATGTAGAAATAATCCTCTTTGATGTAAAAAGATACCATTTAATTCGACTATTAGAGTTGCAACTAAATATGGTCCAAATTGACAATGTAAAACTGCTGCTGAATAAGCTACAAGAACCTTTTAATTTGAATTTAAAACAATCTTTCAAAAAATAAAAAAGAAAAGAAAAATAAAAGTAAAGTAGAAAATTAATACAACAAAGTGATGAACCCAAAGTGAAGGAGTTTTCACAAAAAGTCTATTTACAATCATATCATACTGATCTGCAAAGAAATAACCTAATAATTGTTTTGATTTTAAAATGAAGATTTTAAAGGGAAAAAAAAATAAAATTACCAGTTGAAATACATAAAGTAAGATTTGCTATAAAGACATCAGAATAGATCATATTCTCTTGAATTTGAGGGTAGAAATAAAAGCTTTCATAAATAATTGTTTTTTTTTTTTCATTGTTTAGTTAACTAATGATTTTGAAATTCAATTTGAATGATTACCAATAAATTGCTAAAAATGAAGAAATCCATGCATGAATATACGAAATAGCAAGATTATTCCAAATCTTTTTTTTCTCAGGATTGATTGTTGAATAAAGTGACTATATTTAAAAAAAAATGAAATAGAAAGGTGTTTGAGTGAAAAGATGAAGAAATCAAATCAAAGGTTAGTGATTTCATAATTTTGGAATCAAAGATTTTAAAATAAATAAAATCATACAGGCCATAGGACATTAATTGTTGGCTCTAACAAGATATACAAAATACGAAAGCCTAGAAATGAAGCTAATACATATATTGATCCTTCAATTGAACAATTCATTCGAAATTCAATCTAATTCCTATTATTTCATTGATTTTTGGGGTTTTTAAAAATATTAATATAAAAAAAGAAAGAGAAAGAAAAATATGAAACATAAAAATAAAAAAACCTAGAAGCTGTGATTCCCTAGCAAGTGTAAAATAAGAATCAAAAGGTAGAATAAGATCTGTGTTAAAGCTTTAGATATCTATTATTTTGTTAATGTTAATGTTAGAGAATTCATAAGAGATAATGAAAGTCAACATCAACTATTTATAACCGTTGACTTTTTTCGTTCACTTCCCATTTCCCTTTCTTTAATTCTTACTTCAAAATCGATTCTCTCTCTATAGATTCAATTTTATTTCTCAAACAACTTTAAATTCATTTCATTTTGATATTATTTTATTGTAGGTTTATCTTATTGAAAGGTTCAATTTCCCATCAGTTTAAAAGTTTCAAGTGATCAGGTCTCTATTGCCCAAATTTTCAATGATTTTTCATTGATTTTTTGTGTGATTTTTCTGATTTTCAATGATTTTCCTGGTATTTTTTTTTAAACAAAGAGTTTAAAATCCTCATCTTGATGATAACTCTAATAGTTTAAAATACAAAGAAACACTTGAATCATTGAGAAATATTGAATTGAAAGTTGAATTTCTTTTACATTTTTCAATGATTTTCTTTATTGAGTTTCAATTTTCTCAAAGTTTTTGAAATATACTCACGTGATTAAGAGGAGAAGTCTGGAAAAAGATCCTGCACGTCGATCTGAGGCTGAAATAAATAAAATGGCGGAGAAAAAGGGTTATTT
>ERZ778024.3310-NODE-3310-length-11945-cov-5.726829_pt1 | contig 11945 bp, 19 predicted proteins | sample MGYA00375754_ERZ778024 | MGnify/ENA primary metagenome ERZ778024 (study PRJEB29350, sample SAMN05389827) | bioreactor metagenome | isolation source: Thiocyanate bioreactor | place: South Africa: University of Cape Town | collected 2014-02-18 ... | reverse complement strand
GTTACTAGAGGAGTATTTGAGTGTATTCTTTTCCAAAGATTATTTTGTTTCATCCTATTATTTACTAACCAAAGGTTGATTTGGAAACTACTTGCTGGAAAAGAAAAATCTAAAAAATGTAATGCTTCAAATAAATGATGTTGTCCTTTTGACCATTCACTTCTTTCAACATAAGCAGTTCCTAGAAGCTATAAAATTTGATTAATTTTTTTTCAATAAATTAGGTAAAGACATTTAAAATTAAAAGATTACTGTATGCCATCTACTATAATTTTGTTTTCGTAAAGTAGGATTTTTATCAGCTTTCTTTTCACCTTCTGTTTCCATTAAATGAAGTAGTTTTGTTAGTGAGGCAATTGCTTTTTTGAAAAAAAAATGGTTTGAGTTTAGAAAAAGAAAAAAAAAAAGAAAAAAAGAAAGAAAATAAAAAACGATATACCTTCAGGAAATGAACCAGTTTCAACAAAATGTTCTCCAACATTATTTAAAGATTCAATCTTTTTGTTAAAATCTCTTGATTGACCATAATGAAAAGCAATTAATGGTAAAAGTTGAGGTTTGTTATTTGAATTTAAATTGTGTTCATATTTTGCAGCAATTTTCAAGTGAATATCTTGTCTTTGTTCTGAAAGAATAGCGAAATAAATACATTTCTGAATTACTGCACTCTTGAAGAAAAATTTAAATGTGTTAGGATCTGAAATATCAATTTCTTCCCAGTCTATGAATCCTTGAACTTCAGGAAAACTCGTTAACTAATTGAAGATGATTTAAAAAAAAATTTTTTTTTTTTTGTTAATATAGCTTTTTTAATATCATTTTCTTTAAAAAAAGAAGAATAAAAGAATATAAAAAAAAGAAAAAAAGGTAACCATTTCAAAACATTCTTTAGGTGTAGATTGAAAAGCTAAAACTTGAGAAACAATATCAAGTGTAAAACTCTAATTTTCAAGATAGTTAATTGGAATTTTTTTAAAAAAAAATTAAGGAATAAATAAAATGAACTTGTCCAACAACTGAAGCAGTTTTTAATATAAGTTGAATATCAGAAGGAAATCTATCAAATTGGACAAGTAATGCAGTTTCAGGGTCTTTACCTAAATTAAATTCATCTAAGGGAGAAGTTCCAAGTGTTTGTCCTCCTTTAATTACAAGCTATTAAAATAAAAAGAGAAAAGAAAAGAAAATGAATTTTTTGTTTCTTTTTCAAAACCAAAAAGAAAGAAAGAAAGAAAAAACCTCCATTGATGGTGTAACCCCAAAACATTTTTGACCTCTCATATTTAAAGCCAATTTTTCAATGAATAAAGGATTACCACCAGTTTTTTGCATAATTTCGGAAAGTAACTATTATTATAATTTTAATTTATAATTTTAATTTGTTGGAAGAAAATATATAAATAAGAAATACTTTGTCTTGAATAGTTTTTACTGGAAACCCACAATGAAGAGTTACAATTTTCTCAGCTGCTTCTTTTGAAATTCCAGAAAGTTCAATTATTTGAGTTGAAGACATTGCTTTTAATCTAGTATAAGTTTTGAGGCTTGTTAAACCTTGACCTACTGGATGTTGGTGACTAGTTCTTCCTAAATTCAAATGAATTTTATCCTCATCCGATGTTGGGCCTTCAAATTTTGATACAAATGCTGGTTCTGGAGTTTCTTCATTCAAATGATGTTGTGGGCGAGAAGCAAGCGCAAGGAAAACCCCTCTACAACGACGAACAATCATCCATGTTAACTAATTATTTCGAAAAAATTTGAAAAAAAAAAAAAAATACATAAAAAAAAAAAAAAAAGAAAGATCTTTAAATAATTATTTGATAATTTACCTTATAAGAAAGATCATCCATCCATTGGGCATCATCAATAGTGATTATAAGTCCTGAAACGAGAGCTGTAAACTTTTCAATAATACGAACAATCAAATCAGCAAGAACTTCTTTTTTTTCTTGAGAATTGTCTATGAAAAAAAGAAATTAAATAAAAATATTTGAAAATCGAAAAAATGAAATATATGAAATATAAAATTGATAATCAACCTGGGGCTAAAATTGGAAAAATTGGACTTAAGATATAAATGGACTCTGTATCCAATCCGAGAAATTGAAAAGAATATTGTGCTTTCTCAATGAATAAAGATCTTGCAGCTTCATCTTGTAATTGAATCATAACTTTCCCAATAGCTCTTGAACTTCCCAAAGTTATAGCTCTAGAAATATAGATAATATTTCAAATGGAATTGGAAAGTAAAATAAAATAAAATAAATCAAAAATCAAAAATTTACCCTTGATTTCCATGAGCCGTTTTAAATTTATTTGTCTTTGTTCTTCCAAGAAATTTTGGTGGAGTAAAAACATCATCTTCTTTTAATGTTTCTGGAGTTGAATTTCCTCTAGATCTTCCACCTTTTCTTGGTGGATGTTTAAGTTCTATTGTTGGGGATTCAAGTTGGAGTTGAAGAGGTTGAACTCCAAAATAAGAGACAATAATATCTATTATATCACATATAATATCCCGATATACATAATAAGGTGTGGATTTATCAACTTCATCAGCTTTAATGGAGCTTTAATTTGATAATTTTTTTTTTTTTTGAATTTCTGAACAAAAAGAAAATTGAAAAATTGAAAAATTGAAAAAAAAAAAAAAAAAAGAATTACCAAGTTGTTAAGTTTTCATGGGAAGCTAAATCTCTAAGATATAATAAAAGTGTACTTTTTCCTACACCTCCATCTCCTTCAATAATAATTCTGGGAACATCAGAAGATTTAAAAGTTAAGAAATTTCCTGTCAAACTAACTGAACGTTGCATTCCAGTCCCATTACTTTTTTTGGTTGCTTTTTTTTCTCGTTCATATTTTTCTATGATCTTTTCATCTTCAAATTGTTCAACAAAATGTCTTAATGATTGTTGAATTGTAATCATTTCCGCTTCTCTTCCAATCAATGCTGATGATGGTGATAGTGGTGATGATGATGAAGGTTCCACTCTTCCCTTTATATATTTGTTGTTTTTTTTAAAAAAAGGAAAAGAAAAACAAAAGAAAAGAAAAAGAATTTGAACTCGAAATTGAAAAAAGAAAAGAAAAAAAAAGAAAAGAAAAGAAAAAAAGGAAAAAAATTAAATTTACATTGGGGAAGAGGAATTGAGATTTGTTCATATCTCTTTTTTGTTTAATTGCTGTGTATGATTCTGTTAATGAACCAAGCTTTTTGAAAAAAACTTGAGGTTCATTAACTGTGAATTCAATTTCATCACCAGTTGCTTTTTGAGTAGCAACATCACAAACAATTTTTCCATTTTCTGCAAGATTTGAGCACATCATTCTAATTAAAATTAAAAAAATTAAAAACTAAAAATTAAAAATTAAAAATTAAAATAAATTAATTAAATACCTTGCAGCCAAATTAACAGCATCACCTAAAATTGTATGATCACATCTTCTTCTACTTCCTATAATTCCACTAAAAACAGTTCCTGTAGTAACACCAATTGAAAAAGAAACAAGATGTCTTAGTAAAGATTGAAGTTCTAATGCAGCTCTAACTCCAAAAATTGAATTATTTTCATGTGATAAAGGTGGGAGTCCAAAAACTGTTAAAATTGAAATTCCTTTATCATCAATTACCATTTGTCTGAGGGCACCATCAAAATTCTAAATGCAAGTATTATTTATTTATTTATTATTTAATATTTACTTTTGAGGAAAGAAATGAATTGTATACCTTTAAAACTCCTTGAACTACTTCCATAGTTGATTGCATTGTACTTAATATTTGTAAAGAATGTTTTTGAGGAATTTCGATTTTTATAAACATGACAGTAAGTTTTCTCAATTCATTAATCATTTGCATCCTCTCAAAATCTGTTGTTCCTAGAGAAAGAATTCGATGTACTACACATTCATTAATATATCTTTGATACACTTTTTTTGGAGTTGGAGGTTCAGGGACATTTCGAGCTGAAAAATTATAAGTTATTCCTGAACCAGTTTTTAGATCTGTTGGAATCTCTAATTTTCGAATAATAATTCCTCCAACAGTTCCTTCAACTTCTAATTCAATTTGAGTGGCTTCTTGAAAGACTTGAAGGAAATGAAGACATTCTCCTGAGATTGCAATCTCCTTTTTTTGAGCTACATTGACTAATAATCCTGCTTTTTTAACAGTCTTTCCACCAAGAAAATATTCCATTCTTTCTTCGGTCCCAACATGAACATCATGACTTTCACCAACTGCTAATCCAATATGCATTGAGAGATCAAATTTCTCTTTTTCTTCTTCTCCAGGAATACTTACTTGATGATCACCTAATCTTTCTAATAATTTGAAACATCCTAAACAAGCAGAAACAACAGTTTCTTCTTTTGTTCCTTTTAATTCCCAAGCTATTAAAATTGCATCTCCAATAAATTTTACAATATCTCCTCCACTTTTTTCTATAATGTCTACCATAAATTGAATATAAGGATTTAAAATTTTAGTTAAATGTTCAGCTCCATCATCTCCTCTAGCTGCTAATGTTGAAGTTAAATGAGAGTATCTAAATAAAAGAAGAAGAAGAAGAAAATTATGATTATTCTTGAAGTTGTTTCTTTTTCTTTGATCTTTGTTTTTTTTAAAACTTTTTCTATTTTCTTGATTCTCCTTCTTGATTCTCTTACTTTAGATCTTTAAAAAAAATGTTGAAATTCAAAAAATCTTACCCTGAAATATCTGCCATTGCAATAACCATGAAAGGTTTCTCATATATTTTAGCTTGAGACAAAACTGCTCCATCTCTTTTTTCATATAAATTCCTGACATGTCTTGCAACAAAAGGAGTCCAATCAATATCATCACCTCCATCTTTTTGTTTTGATCTTATTCTTGAATGAAGGGTAGAGAGACCAGAGGGAGCAGAATTTAAAGGAACAAAGTCAGCCGAAATTGAAGATTCATGACGGTGACCCATTTTATGTGTTTCTAACATTGAGAGCAATGCCCTCTTTCTTTCTTTACAAAGGTATAAAAATACAAAAGTATAATATCTAAAACAAAATCTATTGTTCAATTTTTTCAAAGAATTAGAAATACATATATTAAATATGAAATATGTTAAAAAGTCAACAGCAAAAAAAAAAAAAAAAAAAAAAAAAAAAAAAAAAAAAAAAACTTACAATAAACAAAAAACCAAATAGAACTCACAACTACAAATCTACTACTGATTCCAAGATCTTACTACCATATACCACAGAGTTCTATATTAATTAACAAAGTTATTTCATTAGTTTATTATATTATTCCTTGTTTAATTATGAAAAAAGAAAAAGAAAAAAAATGAAGGGAAGGAAATTCATCGAGACAAAACTACGCCAATTTTTTTAAAAAAAGAACTCCAATTTTAAAACTCAAAAGTGAAGTTTCTTAAAATCAATTGTAAATTTAAGAGTTTTAGAATAAAATGATGAGTTTTATAAGTGAAAATCAGTGAAATTTTAAATTTTTCATATATATAAAATAATTTTAATTGTTTGAAATCTGAAAAAAATTCAAAAGTTTTTTTTTTTTTTTTTTTTTTTTTTGTTTTTTTCCCCCTTTTTTTTTTTTTTTTTTTTTTTTGTATGTTTTTTTTTTTTTTTGTTTTTTTTTTTTTTTTTTTTCTTTTTGGTTTTTTCCACCATTTTTTTTTATTTTTATTTCCTCGGAAGATTTTTTTATTTTTGGGTTTTTTGTTTTGTTTTGGAACCCTTTTTTAGAAAAGGAGAGAACAATTGCGTGACAAAAACCGCAATAAGAAAAAGAGGGGAGCGGGAGTGCGTGTTTGGAGTTGTTTTTTTGCTCTTTTTGTTCTTTTTCTAAAAAGTTTTCGTTTTTTTTTGAAAAAAAAATTTCAGTTCAAAGCTTTAAAAACAAAATCAAAAAAACTTCAGTGAGAGTCTATTTCAATTTCAATCCATTTCAATTCTATTATATTATTTCAATTTCTTACTTTCTTTTCTTATTCTTCTTCTTTTTGGTTGAAAAATCAAAATCAAAAAGAAAAATCTTTGAGATCAGTTCATCAAAGAAGTTTCAAGTTCGAATTTCAAATTGAAATTCAATGATTGGGGGAGTTTTTTGCGTGTATTGTTATTTTTCTTTCTTCAAAGCACGATTTCAATCAGTCCTTCATTTTACTTTTTGATTTGAATTTGAATTTTGAATTTCACTTGATAATTCACTTTGATAATTAATTAAGAAAGAAGGAGTGGTCAAAAAAACAGTGCTTTGAAAACGCAAAAACTTCGTTTTTTCAAAGTTGTTCATTTCATGTCATTTTGGATTGCACTTTGAAGTCTAAATCTTGAACGTGTATTTGATGTTTTGAAATCAAATGAACGCAACAATCACAAAAACAAAAAAACAAAAAACAAAAAACAAAAAACGATGTTTCATTCAAAAACTATGACTCCTTAGTATTTTAGTATTTTCAATTTGCGTGTTCAACTTTTTGTCTTTTCCCCTCATGAATTGGATGAAGTTTTGATCTCCTTTTTCTCACTGCCTCCGCTAAACGTTCTAACATTGGAACTGTTTGATCCCATGAAACACATGCGTCAGTGATACTTACTCCATATTTTAAATCTTTAGCTCCTGATTCAGGGACTTTTTGTGTTCCTTCTTTTATATTACTTTCAATCATCAAACCAAAAATTGATTCATCTCCTTCTTCTATTTGTTTTGCCTTTGAAAAAAAGAAAAAGGAAAAAGAAAAGAAAGAAAAAAAGAAAGGTCATTAATTTGATTTAAGTAAAAGAAAGAAAAGAAACACAAAAGAAAAATTACAATATTTTCTAAAACTTTGGGTTGATTCAAATGATTTTTTTGACTATTTCCATGAGAACAATCAATCATAATTTTTGGATCAAGACCTCCTTTTTTGAGTTGTTGTTTAACTTGTTTCACATGGACTTCATCATAATTAGGTCCACTCTTTGCTCCTCTCAAAATTGTATGACAAAGTTGATTTCCCTAAAATATTTTGATGATGATTTCTTCTTTTGTGTTTTATATATTTTCAAAAATAGTAAATGAATTGAAAATTACTTTAGTTTTAGTAATTGCAGCTAATCCATGTTTTGTTACTCCCAAAAATCGATGTGGATGGGAGGCAGATACAATAGCATCAATTGCAATATCAACATTACCATCAGTACCATTTTTAAATCCAACTGGGAATGAACATCCAGAAGCTAATTCTCTATGAAGTTGACTTTCAGTAGTTCGAGCTCCAATTGCACCCCAAGAAACTAAATCTCCGATAAATTGTGGAGAAATTGTATCAAGTAATTCACTTCCAACAGGAATACCCATGTCAGTCTAATTGAAGGGAAAAAAAAAAAAAAGAAGTTTTTACTTTCATCTTTCATTTAATTTAATTCTTGAATAAATAATAATTTTACCAAATCACAAAGTAATTTCCTTGCAATTTTCAATCCTTTATTAATTTGAAAACTATTCAAAGAGAACAAAAAAATAATAGTAATTAATTTCTTTGAATTAAAATTTTGAAAAAAAGAAAATGAAAAAGAAAAATTTACCTTCCATCTATCATTGGATCATTGATTAATCCTTTCCATCCTACTGTTGTTCTTGGTTTTTCAAAATAAACTCTCATAACAAGACTTAATTCTCCTTGAAACTTTTCAGTAATTGCTTTTAATTTCTCGCCTAATATTATTTTATTCATTTTCTCAAAAAAAAAAAAAATCAAAAATCAAAAATGAAATTTACCATATTCTAAAGCAGCATCTACATCATGAATTGAACAAGGTCCAACAACAACTAAAACTCTATCATCTTGACCCATTAAAATTCTTTTTGCTAATTTAATTTAAAGAGATATTGTTAATGGAAGCTATTTCTAAAGTCAAAAATTTCAAAACCATCTTCTCTCCCTTGTAAAACTGTTTTCTTGCCATTTTCTGTTAATTCATTATCCTAATTGAAAATTAAAACAAAAGAAAGACTTAAAATTTGTTTTTTTAAAAGAAAATTGAATTGTAAATGAAACCTGTTGTAAAATTTGTGGAGGGATAAGTGGGTCATATCCTTCAATTCTTGTATCATCCATTTCAGAGTTTCCTTCTTTCATTGGTATAAAAATTTTCACAAAAATAAGTCTTAAAGAATTATTCTTTGTATATATAAGTTTTTGTTTTTACTGATATGAAAAGTGAAATTGAGGAGGAAGTATTTATCCCTTTTGCATCATCATCCTTATCGACAATTTGACCTTTTTTTTTGATAACCAAAATTAAAATCGCGATTTTCATGATAAAACTCGACAAAGTCAATAAATAAATAAAATGAGACCACTTTGGACTTTGAAAGAGTTGTGAAACTTTAGAAGACGAAACAATGAAATTGTTGCAATGCCCTGAGTTTGATGGTCTTTGTTGGAGTCAATTTTTCAGTGACAGTTATTTTTTATTTTATTTTATTTTTATTGTTATTTTGCTTGAAAATCTGTTTTTCAAAAGTTTGTTCGAACTTTGGCATTGCACTGTGTAATTTACTGTATCATACTTTTTCACAAGTTTTGCTTCTTGAGTGCTGTTGACTATTTGCAATGAACCTTACGAATCAAAAATTCTTATTTGAAGAACAAAGTCAAAGAAACAAGAGAGAAAAAGCAACAACAAACAAAAGACTTTGAAACTTGACTGAGTCATGAAATTTTCTTTTCCACTAAACTCAAAATCAAAAACGGAATAAATCATTTATGTTTTCAATATAATTTGTCCACTTTTTCCACTTAAAAAATTTAGTTGCACCACCAAAAGTATAAATACTGACTTTTTTTTTTTTTTTTTTTTTTTTAAATTTAAACACTTTTTTTTTTTTAATTTTTAAAAATTTTTAAAAAAAGAAGTTTTAAAAAACTAAAAAATTTTTTTAAATTTTTTAATTTTAATTTTTTTTTTTATTTTTTTTTTTTTTTTTTTTTTAACTCTAAAAAATTTTTTCAAAAAAAAAAAAAAAAAAATCAGTTTGGACATACTCGCCAGAGAACTTAAACCTCTTATTAAAAGAGAATGGAAATGAAGATATCTTTAAACCTCCAATAAAGAGAAAATCCTCAGAAATTTATCCAAAAACATTTGCTCCTCAGAAACGAGTTAGATTTCTCGATGAACAAGGTAATTATTTAATTATTTAATTTCTATTATTTATATTTCTCAATAACTTGAATAATAAAACAATAATTTGATAATAATTTTCTTTTTTGAAATAGAAAACAAGACCTTGATTGAAACTAAAATTGATGAAAAACAAGATGTTAGAGAGAATAAAAAATGGAAAGGAAAAGAAAAGGAAATCATTCACTGTGACTTGGAGACAAATACTAATAATCAGAATCAATTCCCCACTCATGTTCAGAACATTGAACCTTTAAGACCTGCATTTATTGAGCATAATATTGAAGTAAATGGTGATTCTTCTCTTCAAAAAATATCTGGAAATAGATATGGTTTTAACGCAACGTCTCAAGTTGATACTTTACCTTTAGTTTCAATGAATTATACCTTCCTTTTAAATAATGTAAATCCAGTGTATTTAAATAACAAGTTTTTTTCTTATTATTTTGGATTTTTCTTTTTTTGTTTTCTTGTTCTTTCTTTTCTTTTTTATTTCTTTCTTCGAATTTGAATTGAATAATTTTAATTTAAATAGGATTCCATCTCAGAACGTCTTTTTAAGTATTTCAAATAAGTAAGTATTTCTTTCTCTTTTCATTTTATTTCGCGAGATCTAAACTTATTTTTTAGCCTCCTTCAAATTTCTCAAGAAAATGGAAATATTCTTTTCTCTCAAAAGATCTCTTCAACTCCATTAACCCAAACACTTATCCCACTTTTGATTCAAAAATCAATAATTCCAAGAGCTTTTCTTCATTTTGAACCCAATCCAGAAAATCAACAACAACATCAACAACAACTTTCCTCAGTCAAACTTGAAATTCAATGTCATGCAACTTCTCAATTACAATGTGAAGATGATCCAAATTCAACAAATATGAATAAACTCTCTTGTAAATTTTTATCTCTTGCTTATCCTGAATCTCCAATGGTCCCTTGTGAATTTGATTTATTTTCTCTATATAAAATGGTTGCTTCTGATTCTTCACTTCCTCAAGCTCTTCAACCCAAAGAACTTACGTCAGAATTAGTAAAATTTCTTTTTTCTTTAATTTTTTTTTTTTTTTTTTTTTCCAAAAAAAAACAATATCATTATTACAATAGTTTCCATTTCAAAAACGTGCTCTTCGTTGGATGATGCATCGTGAAGGACTTGTTGATGAGTATTATAATCAATTAGATAGTAACTTTGATCATCCTCTTTGGACTAGAGCTGAAACAAGTTTTATTTTTTTTTTTCATTTTTTTTTTTCCTCGAAGGAATAACTTTTTTTTTTATCTATCATAGAAGATCAAAAAACTATTTGGATTAACAAATCTACTGGTCACATTTCCACAATTAAACCAACAGAAAATGTTATTTATGGAGGTATTCTTGCAGAGGAGATGGGATTAGGAAAAACGATTGAGTTAATTGGTTTGATATTGAGTCATCCAAAACCATTGCCTCTCCAAACTTCAAAGTCTAAATCAAAGTCAAAATCAACAACCAAATCAAAATGTGATTCAAAGGATCTTAATGAAGTCATCAAATCGTCTGCAACTCTAATTATTTCCCCAAGCTCAATTGCTTATCAATGGGTTAGTGAAATAGAACAATTAGCACCAAGTTTAAATGTTTATTTTTATCAAGGAATCAAAGCAAATAAACTCACTCCTGAAGAGATTTCAATGTATGATGTTGTCTTAACAACTTATGAATGTCTAAGATCAGAAGTTTATTTTACAAGAGAAGTTTCTGATAGAAAATTAAGACATCAGAAAAAATACGAAAATGATAGATCAAGTTTAGTTTTAATTGATTGGTGGAGGATTTGTATTGATGAAGGTCAATTAATTGAATCAGGAACAAGTCATGCAGCTGAAATTACTTGTAAACTTCAAGGAAGAAATCGTTGGGCTGTTACTGGAACTCCAATGGGAAAAAATGGAATTAATGATTTAAGAGGATTATTCTTATTTTTAAAAGTTATTTTTTTTTTTTTTTCTTTTCTTTTAAATTTTCTTCTATTTTCTTCAAGAAATAAAAAAAAATAAAACAAAAAAATTAATAAATTTAGAATGAAACATGTGAAATAACTTCTTGGTGGAAAATTTTAGTTCAATCTTTTAAAAAGGAAGATGGAACATTGGATGCTAAAATTATGCCACTCTTAAAGAAATTCCTTTGGAGAACTTCAAAAATTAGTGTTAAAGAAGAAATTTCTCTCCCTCCTCAAGTTCAAGAAACAATTTATTTGAATTTTTCTGAAATTGAAGCTTATAATTATAATCAATCTCATGAAAGATGTAAAGATTTTATTCAAGCGGGAAATATTTCAGCTGGTATTATCAATTCAATGGTTCTTCAACTTCGTCAAACATGGTAATAATAACTCAATTCATTTTTTCAGAAAAAAAAAAAAAAAAATTAAAACTCAAACCAAATAAAATCAAAATAATTATTCACAGTTGTCATCCTCAAGTTGGAGGTCATAATCAAAGAGTTTTTGGTGAAGAACATAAATCAATGGATGAAGTTCTTGTTACAATGAGAGATCAATCAGCTTCAGAATTAACACGTACTGAACGAGCTTTAATCAATTGCAAATTTCAAATGAGTTTATTAATTAGTCCAAAGGATATCTTGAAAGCTGAGAACATTCTTCAAGAAATAAAAGAACAAGCAACTATCAAATTTGAAGAAATTGAAACTGAAATTAAAGCAAATCAAGAAAGTGAAAATCAACAAAGTGTTGTCTTTTTTTTTTTTTTTTTTTTTTTAATTTTTTTATTTT
>ERZ778024.3309-NODE-3309-length-11950-cov-6.625641_pt1 | contig 11950 bp, 12 predicted proteins | sample MGYA00375754_ERZ778024 | MGnify/ENA primary metagenome ERZ778024 (study PRJEB29350, sample SAMN05389827) | bioreactor metagenome | isolation source: Thiocyanate bioreactor | place: South Africa: University of Cape Town | collected 2014-02-18 ... | reverse complement strand
TTTTTTTTTTTTTTTTTTTTTTTTTTTTTTATGAATTTTTCTTCTTTCAATGTCAACTAACAAACTCAATAATTAAAGAAAACCAAAAGCTGGGATAGCTAGTGTTTACATTTGGGGAAACAATGAATATAAATTGATTCCAAATGAGAAGTCTTTGGTCACCTCTCCAACACCAATTCCTTTCTTTGAAGGAAAAATCTTTCAAGCATTCTCTGTTGCTAAAACTCATGCTGGTATGAATTAAAAGTAACAAAATAGAAATGTTTGAAAATTTGAAATAAATAAACTATTAAAAAATTGAAAATTGAAAATTGAAATAAAATAAAATATAGCTGCATTGGATGATTCAGGAAATCTCTATCAATGGGGAACTGGATATTTCGGACATTCAGAAAATGAGGAACCAGAGATATCTCTCAAAAATCAAAATATTTCCCAAGTTGTTTGTGGACCAAAATCGGTTTATCTTCTCCATTCAAATGTAAGATTCCTATTTCTTCTTTATTATTTTATTATTATTTATTGTTAATATAATCAACTCTTTAGGGAAAAGTATTCATCTTGAGCTCCAGAAATCCACCTAATTCAAATGAACAAAAATCTCTTTTGTCAAAGAAAAATGAACCAACACTTCCTTATATTAAAATGCCAAAAGAGTTTGAAGGAGAAAAGTTTTTTTTCTCTTCTTTTATTTCTTTTTTCTTTCTTTTGTAAAAATACAATTTTGTAGGATTATTAAAATTGAAGCTGGTGAACATCATTTAGCTGCCATCACAGAGTCTGGAAAAGTTTCTTTCTTTCTATTTCTTCTTCATTTTTCATTTTTATCACTTTCAGTTTTTTAATTGTTTATTTTCAAAATTACAGATGTTTACATGTTCACAAGATGAAAATGGAAATTCAAAAGGTCAATTAGGAATTGGAAGTGAAGATGCTCAAGAACTTCATCAATGGCATCATGTTCATGGATTAAAAAAAGAAGAAATTGTAAATATTGCATGTGGTTCTGAACATACCTTAGCACAATGTAAAAATGATTCAGTCTATGGTTTTGGATCAAATCTCTTTGGTCAATTAGGATTGGGTGAATATAAAAAATCAACAGAAATCAAAACCTTTTCAAAAAAAATTAATTTTTTTTTTTTCATTTTTTTTTTTCTTTTTAATATTATATTTTTCAAAAAAAAAAAAAAAAAAAATTGCTCATTAATTCTTTAATTTAGAACAGATAACTCAGATCATCACCTTGATATCACTCAAATTAGTGCAGGAGGACATACCTCATTTTTTGTTGTTGAAGATGATAAGGCAACTCAACTTTATTCTTGTGGATTTGGTCAATTTGGCCAACTTGGAAATGGACAAGTTAATTTTTCTTTCTTTCTTTTTCTCTTTTTCTTTTTCTTTCTTTCTTTCTTTCTTTCTTTCTTTTTTTCTTTTTTTCTTTCTTTTTTTTTTAAAAGAATAATATAACGAAATAAATAGTTTTCACATGGTGTTGGAAAACCCAATTTAATTTCTGAAGTTTCCTTCAAATCCTATTATGATGAAGAAAATAATAAAGCAATTCCAATTCGAATCAATTCAATTTCAGTGGGATACAGACATGTTTTAGGTTTTTTTTTCTTTTTTTTTTCTTTCTTTCTTTCTTCCAATCCATTGAATAATTATTTTTATTTCTAGCTATTCTTCAGACTGAAAATTTGAAAGATACAAATGAAATGGAAAAAGTGAATACTGTTTATAGTTGGGGTTATAACAAAGAATGTCAATTATGGAATGGAAATAGGACTAACACATCAAAACCCACACCTGCAATTCCAATCGATCAAGAACCTCATCAAGTTGAAGAAACTGACATCAATCCAAACTTGGAACCACTCTTTGTAATTTCATTATTATTCTTTTTTCTTTCTTCTCTCTCAAAATACAAAATATTAACAAAAATCTATTTCATTCAACTAGCTTGCAGAAGGTCCAAATTGGGCTCAAAAAGTCAAATGTGGTCATGACATCTCTGTAATCTACAAAGAAAAAACAAAATGAATTTTTCACCACCCATAAAAATCAAGACCAGACTTGGTTTGTTTCTGAAATATTTTGTTTAATAACATTGTTCATAGTTTCAAATCTTTCTTTTCTTTTCTTTTCCTTTGATCATTTTCATCTTTCTTTTTTTGCAATTTCGAAACTTTGTTTGAAAGATTCTTTTATGGATTTAACATTTAACATTTACGTGATGGAAGATTCAGAAGAGTTTGATGAATAGAATAGAATAGAATGGGTTGATTTGCTTGATGTATTCCATGAAATTTGGCACTTTCTGATTTTGATAAATGGTCGGTAAATTGAAAGGAAAATAAATAAGGAAAAAAAAATAAAAAAAAATGGCGCAAAGGGCTTTCTCTCTTCTCTTTGTATTTTCTCTTTTCTTCCAAGATTTTCATTTTTGAATTCTCAATTTAAAAAATTGGATTTCGATTTCTAATTTCATGATTCGAATCAAATCTTTTTCAACTTTGAAATTGTATTTCAAGATCTTTTTTGGAAAAAAAAAAAAAAAATAGAGACAAAGAGCAAATTTTGAATTCAGGGCATTCTCTTCACGATTTTTGGGAACTGTAATTTCAATATTCTTTTTTTTTTTCTTTTTCTTTTTTCTTTTTCTTTTTTGTTACTCAATTCTTAAAAATCAAAAAGAAACAGCTTCAAAATCAAACAAGATCTATTCATACAACAAAATTCCTTCATGAACAACCAAAACCTAATAAACCTAAAATTTCTACTAAAGGAGTAAAAATTTTCTTGATTTAATACTTTTTTTTCTCTTTCAAAAAAAAAACTCAAAACTGAATAATAATAATTAGATAACATGGGGAGCATTGGGTATCTTTCTTGCAGCAAGTGCTGGTGTCCTTTATTATTATGAAGATGAAAAGAAAAAATCTGAACTTCTTCAAAGAGAAAGATTACAACAAAAAGAATCAATGGGAGTTGGCAAACCAAATATTGGAGGTCCCTTTTCTCTTGTTGATCAAGATGGTGTTAGAAGAACAGAAAAAGATTTTCTTGGGAAATTTCCTTTAGTTTATTTTGGATTTACTTTCTGTCCAGATATTTGTCCAATTGAATTAACAAAATTAGGAGATGCACTTCGAGCTCTTGGTTTTTTTTTTTTTTTTTTTTTTTCTTGAAAGGGAAAAATTCTCAATTTTTTTTAAAAAAAAAGAATCTTCACCTGAAACAAAGGATCTTGTAAATTTAATCCAACCAATATTTATCTCAGTTGACCCTAAACGTGACAGTCTAAAAGCAATTAAAGAATATACTCAAGGTACTTGATTTTTTCTTTTTTTTTAAAAAAAAACAAAACAAAAGTAATTTTGATTTGTTTTCATTCTTTTCTTTTCTTACTTTCTTCTTTCTTTTTTTATTATCCAAATTCAAATTAATAAATCAATTAAATCAAATCAAGAATTTCATCCACGTCTTCTTGGAATGACTGGAACAAAAGAGGAAATTACTCAAGTTACAAAATCTTATAGAGTTTATTATTCTGCTCTTGATGATGAAGGAACAGATGATTACCTTGTTGATCATTCAATTTTTATCTATCTTATGGGACCTAATGGTCAACTTGTGGATTATTATGGTCAAAATAGAACAACTCAAGAAATGACAGAATCTTTAGCTCAATACTTAAAAAATTATAAAAATCAACAATAGAAAAAAAAAAAGAAAAATAGAATAGACTGAAATAATAATTGATAATAGAAAGATATCTTATTTCTATACAACTCTATATTATTACCTACTTTTTTGTTTAATCTTTCTCATTCTCGTTTTCATTATCATCTTTTGTTTTGGGTTTCTTTTGTTTAATTGGCATTGTTGTTTCTAGTTGAAGAAGGGTTAATGGTTGTAATGTTTTTGAGGGGAGAGAAAGAGGAGGTGTCAATCTTTCTATTGCAACTACAATAGGAGAATCTTTTGCTTCTCTCTTGAATCCCAAAGCAGCTAAAGAATGTAAACCAAAAATTTTGTCTAATTGATGACTTCCTGATATTAATGGTGTGAGAATAGCTTTTTTATTAAAGCATAAAACGGGAAAGTGCTATTATTTATTTATTTTTTAATCAGGTTATTACTTATAATCAAAGAAAAAAAAAAAGTGAAGATAAATTTTTACTTGGACTAAAATAGTTGGTTCTACATCACGACATACAATGACAAGCTGTAATAAATTTCTCTCTAAAGCTCTAGTTACTTCATTGATTCCAAAAACTACTTTTGAACATAACTCTTTGATACTTTTGTTTCCTTCTTCAATATTTTGATTCACTGTTTCAATTGGGATTGAAGGTTGAGGATTAGGTCTAGGTTTCTTTTTCTTTTGTTTCTCTTGTTCATTTTCTTTTTGTTGTAAAATTTTTTGATTCTTTGTTTCCAAACTTGGTTCCGAACTTGGTTCAGTAATTTCCTCTATCAATTTTTGATTCTTTTCAAACTAATTGAGGTGTATTTAATTTATCAATTATCAATTTCTTTCTTTTTTTTGTTGAAATTTCTTACATTCTTCTTCATTCTTTGATATTTGCATACTTCTTTTCTTTTTTCTCCAACAATTCCAAATTCTCTACAAAAAAAAAAAAGAAGTATTCATATTAGATATTAACTTCGAATTTGAAATTAAAAAACCTTGAGAGAAGATCAATGATTTCACTTTGATCTTTTCCTGAAATGTCTGGCCTAAAGTAGAAAAAATAATTATTTAGTAAAATCAAATTCAATTAATCAATCAAGAAATCAAAGAATCAAATAAAATTTTACCAGTGTGAAAGAAAGGGAGAATGGAATACTGTTTTAATTACAGGTTTTCTCGGAGTTTGACTTCGTTTTTGTTTTTGAGCAAGAGTTGGAGTTGAGGCTGGAGGTAGTTCAAATCCATCACTTGGAGTTGGAGTTGGAGTTTGAGTCTGAGGTTGAGGTTGAGGTTGATTTTGGTTTTGATTCTTTTGATTCTGATTTTGTTTTTGAGTTTGATTCTTTGGTGTTTGAGTTTGAATTTTACTCTTTTGATTTTGATTTTGATTCAAATTCTTATTCTGATTCACATCTTGTTTTTGATTCTTATTCTTATTGATATCTTGGTTAGGATTTTGTTTCTGTTTCTTTGGAGTTTGTGCTTGACTTTGAGTTGAATCTTCCTTCACATCACCTAACTTTCTCTTTCCCATCTCCTCTATCTATTATTGATCAAAGGATAAATCAATCTCTGAAATATGCAATCTTCAAAATTCAATTTGAATTGATATTGCTATAAAATCCAATGATTAATAATTGTACCTGAACTAATATTCCTCCAACAATCAATCAATATTCCAATAATGTCCTTGTTTTACTCACTAGCTCCAAAACCTATAATTATAATTATAATTGATTGTTAATATCGGTTGAAACATTTCTTTCTTCTGAATTCAATAAAATAAAATATTTTAGACAAGTATCTCGAACAATAAGAATACAGCGTAATCCTATGATAATAAATTTCTTGTAATTATTGATTGTACTCAGTATTATATCTATTCCAACAATAAATTATGTTCCAATATAATATATCTTGAGTAATAATTATTTGTCACTTCACTCACATCCATCCTATTCCAATTAATTAAAAGATAAAAGATAAAAGACTCCATACACTCACTCCTCCATTCAATATTATTCAAAGAAGTTATTATATGTGAAAAGTAACTCATATTCATTCATTCATTCATTCATTATTAGTTTGAATTAATAGTTCCCAATTTTGAAATTTTTCTAATTAATTTCATTTTTTTTTTTTTTTTTATTTAATAGAGACCAAGGACTTATTGACTTGCTGACTGACTCACTTCTAAGTAATATTCAAAACTTTAATTTCTACTAGAGTATTTGTGGATTCATTTTGTTGAATATTTAAGACTCAACTCAAAAGCATTGCTATTTGTTATTCAAGAAGGAGTGGAACAAATTCGAAACAATAAAGTAGAACAAATTGATTAGTTTCGTATTAAAGTTTAAGTTTTAGTTCTTCTTCAATTAAGATTGGACTACAATAACAATTTCACCTTCAATTTAAACCCTCAATTATACTACAATCCCGAAACCCGAATTATCAAAATTATATCCTCAATCAAATTTTATTTTATCAATCAATCTTGGAAGTCATATTATTATTCAAATTCTTTGGTTTTTTAACTCCAACATAATATCTTTAGAAGATTGTAAATCAAAAGAACAATATTTCAAATGCTTGAAGGAGAATGAATTTCGAAAAAATATTTATAGATGCTTGTACATTTGGGGACTTGAACACAGTTAACAGAATTATTAAAAGTGGAAAAGTAGATATCAATATTTCAAGTTTTGATAATTCTGGAAACACTCCAATTATGCTTGCATGTTTGCATGGAAAAACTGAAACTGTTCAATTTTTATTAAAATATGATCATTTAGATGTGAACAAGAGAAACTCTCAAGGGAAAACTGTATTATATATTGCATGTGAAAAAGGAAAGACTGAAATTGTAAAAATATTACTTCAATGTGAAAGGGTTGATATTAACTTAGCTGACAATCTTGGAAAAACACCTTTAATTATTTGTAGTTCAAGAAATTCATTCCTTGAGATTCAATTATTACTAGCTGATGATCGAAAAGTGGATCTAGAGTTTATAGATAGTCAAGGAAAAACAGCACTTCAATATTCAATTGAAAACTCTAATTCAATAATCCATAATTTACTCCTTTCCTTTAAACTTGATGAAGTTAAGGCAAGAAATGAACTTAGAAAACAATTAGTAGAACAAGAACTTCAATTGGCTTGTATTAGTGGGAAAACGGAAAAAGTAAAGGAGTTATTAAAAAGTGATTTAGAATTTGATTTGAATAAAAGAGATATGTGGGATGATGCAACTCCATTAATGAATTCATGTCATTATGGACATTGTCAAATTGTTGAGCTTCTATTAGAAGATGAAAGAGTTCAAACAAATTTAAAAGATGGTTATGGAAGGACAGCTTTTAGAATTGCTTGTGATGATCGTCAAATGAATATCATAAAATTAATGTTGAAAAGTGAAAGAGTTGATATTAATGAGCCAAATGCTCAAGGATTTACTCCTTTAATGATGGCATCCTATCATGGAAGTCTTGAAATTGTAAAATGGATGTTAACAAGTTGTAGAAAGTTTGAAATTAAAGGGAAAAATTTTGATGGAAAAAATTCAATTACATTAGCTAGAGATATGAAATTTACTCAAATTGCAAATTTATTAAAATCATTTCATAAGGATCCTTCAAGAGTTATTTTTGATTTAAGGAAAGAAATTCATTATTGTAATTTTCTTCTTCTTCTTCTTTTATTCAATTCAAAACTATTCAAATAAAAATAAAAAAATCAAAAATCAAAAATAAATAAAGATGAACATGAATTAAGGAATGCTTGTGAAAAAGGTGATATTGAGAAAGTCAAAGAATATCTTGCAGAACCTGGTATTGATATTAATCTTGGCGATGAAAATAATTACACTCCCTTAATTATCTCATGTATTAACAATCAAATTGAAATCACTCAACTCTTACTTCAAGACGAAAGAATTAATCCAAATTTATATGATAAAAATAACCTCACAGCCTTTTTTCATTGTCTAACAAAGGAACGAACGCAAATTTTAAGGTTAATGTTAAGGAATGAAAAAGTCAATATCAACTTAATATGTCATTCTCAAACTCCACTAATATATTGTTGTCTGAATGGAAATTTTAAATATGCTCAACTACTTGTAAATGAGAAGAGAACTTTTGTTAATTATAGAGACCCAGATGGTCGGACAGCATTTTTTTATGCTTGTCAAAGAGAAAAGAAGGAAGTTGTTCAACTATTACTAAAATGTGAGCGTGTAGACATCAATCAAAAGGATAATCTTGGTCAAACACCACTCATGATGGCATGTTCACAGTTGGAGATCCTTGAATTATTGTTAGCAAGTCCTAGAGTTCTCAACACAACACTTCAAAGTACTTGGAAACTTGATTTAAAAGCTCGCTTTGACATCTTTCCTCGAAGAGAAGACACAAAACCAAGAGAACAAATATTTTTAGAACTCTATGAATTAGTGCAATCACTTGAAGAAAATCCAGATTTAACGAGAGAGAAAGTTAGAAAAAAACTAAATTCTGCAGGTTTCTTTCCTTTTCTCTTTCTCTTTTGACTCATTTTCAATTTATTCATTTATTTATTAATCATTGAATTTATTTAATTATTTTTCAATTTTTAGTTGCTGCTGATTTTTTTTGGTTGATTGTATTGTATTCAGATGATTACTTAAAATTAAATATTGTATAATTAGAAATTAAACTCCATAGAAATTTTTTAACTTTTTTATTTCATTTATTTTTCTGATTTATGCAGGAGTATTTTTGAATGTAGTGAAGAGTGTGTAAAGTGTACGTAAAATGGTTTTCATATCTTGTTTCACAACATCTATTTTTTTCAAAAAAAAAAAAAAAAAAAAAAAATGAATCTGAAATCAAAAGCATGAAAATATTAGTTAGAATAATATTACCTGCAGGATTCCAATTTTTTCTTGGAATTTCCAAGGTATCCATTAATTGAAATGCAAAAGTAACATTGTGAACCTAAAATAAAAAAAGAAAAAATGATTCGAAATGAAAATAATACAATACAATAAAATAAAATCAAGTCTCACTTTCATTTCAGTATTTGTTGGAGCCATATGATAATTATACAAAGGTACAAAAAAGTTTCCTAAAGATCCAATTAACATCACCAAATAAACACCATCATGAAATTGATTTCCAATATTAGAAATTTGAATTCCAATTTTTTCCAAATGTTTGTTAACAAATGATAATAAAAGCTTTGTTTTGGTTTTTTTTTTAAAAAAAAATCAAAAAGGTAGTCAAAAATAAATAAATAAATAAATTCAAAAGTACCTTTTGAACAGTTTCGAGTTTATTTTCTGCACCAGGTTCAAAAAGTTCATCAAAAGCATCTCGTTCTTGAGGAGCTAAATAAATAATTGAATATTATAAATAAGGTTGTAGATAAGAAAAAACAAAAAAATATTTTTTTTTAAAAAAAAAATTACGAAGCCTATTATTTTTTTTTGGTTAGTTATTTGTTATTTTTTTGGAAAAAAAAAAAAAAAAAAAAAAAAAAACTCTTTTGTTCCTGCATAATTTCCTATCGTATCTGTAGGAACCTCTTCTATAGCTCCATATGCTGATTCATCTCCAGTGATCATATGACGTGAGGTTTTAGAAGAAACTCCTCCACTTGATAATTTCTTTTTTTTTTTTTCAAGAAATTACTATTTGCTTGCACTTGACTAATTTAATTAGAAGAAAGAAGGGGAAAAAAAAGCAAACTTCTCTGTGAACAATAATGACTTCAAGATTTGAAGGGAGTTGATAAGGACATTTAAATTCATGAGCAAGGGAAACCAAGAGTTTGGAAATTGAAGCAAAATTCTTATTGATAATTCCTATAATTGGATTCAAAGAAATTTTTTGAGTTCAGTTCATTTGATTGAACTTACTTTATCTTTTGATGGCAAAAAAAAAAAAAAATTAAACCTTCAATTTGTCCTTCTTCAGGAGCGATTCCACATTTTTCATATAAAAATTTGACAATGAAATTAAGATTTTGTTGTTTTCCTTTTTCTGACATGACTCCCATTGTTAAGTTTGGGATTTTTTCACCAACCAATTTTTCTAGATAAAAAAATTAAAATATTAAATTTTGATGAATGATTGATTGATGATATAAAATTGATTGATAAATTAAAAAAAAAGGAGGTGATAAAGGAGATGGAGAAGAAGAATTACCAACAAGTGTTACAAGTAATTGACCATCATGAAGATCTTCACTAATATCTCTTGCATATACTTTCTCTTCACGTAAATAAGAGTTAACCCAAGATAATATTGTCTAAGCATTGATTTTTTTTTTTTTTTTTTTTTTGTAAATAAACAAAAAAAGAAAAGAAAGAAAAAAAAAAAAGAAAATAATTTTTTTTTTAAATTTTTTAACTTTTGGGTCTTCAGCAGAAGATGCATGAAGGAAATACGTTGTTGATGCCTCTAGAAAATTTGTTTGAATAGGTTTAATAGAACAAATAAAATAACAACATCAATAAAACAAATAATTAATACAATGAATAATAACAAAAATTTTTTGAAGGAAATGAAATGAAATTACCGATATTCTTTGGAAGTCTTGCACCCTCAGGGTTCAATAAAGCATCTCTTACTTGAGAAGACATTATTTCTTCACTCTTCCTTTATTATTTATTAAATTAATTATGCATTGAATGTAAAGTTTCAAAGCATAAAAAATTAACAAAAATCAATATTTATTTAATTTTTGTTTTCTTCATTTTGAAAATAAACATTCAACAATCATAATATGAATAAGAAATTAAGTTTTTAGATTATTAAATGAATTCAAAAATATCAAGAGATCAATTGATTGATGAGAATACAATCCATTCGTGAATCAACACTCCAATTAGAGTTCCTGTATTTATTTGATTTATTCTTTTCTTAGAATCAAAAACTCTCTTTTCGATTTTGATTTTTTCATTTCAAATCTGAAAAAAAAAAAATCCCAATCTAAAAAAAATTGAAACTTTCATCTTCTTGAACATAGTACTCAGTGTGATTAAATTGTTAAAATCAATCACAAGATAAGATTGCTCAAGATTAGAAGAGGAGTCAAACAAAACAAGGAAGTCATTATTAAAAAAATCGCATCTTCTTTTCTGTTTCGACAAAGTCCAGCAACCACAAAATTTCTGACAAATAACCATCGATTTTGCATCATTTTGTTCGATTTTTCTCTTTTTTCTTCTTTTTTTTGAAAAATTTTTGCTTCTGAAACAGAACTTAGAAACTCAAAAGAAAAAACATTTGAAATTTCAAAGAGATTTGTGTTTTATCTTTGATAATAAACACATCTTCTAAGTTCGATTTTTTTTTTTTTTTGAAAAATTTTTGATTATAGAAAGAATCAAAATCTCTGATTGTTATTATTGTTTTTTTGGTATTTTCTTTTTTGTGTTGAAGTGATTGATTAATAACAAACAAAATATAGCTTCATAAGAAATGGAAGGGAGTTCCCAGCAGCCTCCAACTCAGCTTGAACAGCAATTACATCAAATCCAGTCACAAATTCAATCACAAATTGAACATAAACTTCAAACTCAACTTCAAAACCAACAACAATTTCAACAACATCAACAACTTCTTCAACAGTATGCCATTGTAAATAGTCAAGAAAAACCGCCACAAGAAGGCCCAAAACAACAACAACAACAACAGAAATTGGGGAATAATTTGGAATTATTGAGATATTCCCCAAAACAACCTTTAAAAGATTCAATTGGAGTGAGAAATAGTAATAGTAATGAGAAAGAGAAAGAGGAGAATGGGTTAGGACAAGAAGGAGGAGGAAGTAGTAGTAATAGAATAAAACTGAAGGAAAGTGAAGAGAAAGGAGGAAGAAAACAGGAAGGAAGTGGAAGCGAAAATGGGAATAAATTGAATGGAAGTAAAGAAAAAGAAAAGGAAAAAGGAAAAGAAAAAGGAAAAGATGAAGGGAATGTGAAAGAGGAATCTTTAGCGAATGATGGGAAACAGTATTGCATTTGTAAGAGAAAGTTAGAAGCTGGGATTTTTATGATTGAATGCGATGGATGTAATGAATGGTTTCATGGTAAATGTGTAGGAGTTACTCCAAGATATGCTATTGAAATTGATAAATTTTATTGTCCAAATTGTGTTCCAACTCATGGACCAACAACTTGTAATGATTTATTTATTTATTTTTTATTTCAATTTTTTTTTTTTTTTTTTTTTTTTTTTTTTTTTTTTTTTTTTTTTT
>ERZ778024.3308-NODE-3308-length-11951-cov-4.697293_pt1 | contig 11951 bp, 6 predicted proteins | sample MGYA00375754_ERZ778024 | MGnify/ENA primary metagenome ERZ778024 (study PRJEB29350, sample SAMN05389827) | bioreactor metagenome | isolation source: Thiocyanate bioreactor | place: South Africa: University of Cape Town | collected 2014-02-18 ... | reverse complement strand
TAAAATCAAGGACCTCTATAAAAACGGCCAGCCGGACTGGCGGATGCCTATCAAGACCCTTCCTTCTACGACCGAGCAATCTATAATCGCGGGCCTGCGCGAACTGCCGGGGGTCGGCGTGGACGAGCAGGGTGTCCGCAGTTATCCGAACGGGCCGAGCGCCAGTCACACCGTCGGCTATATCAACAAGGTGAACGCGGACGACCTCAAGACGCTGGCAGCCAAGGGCTACACCGAGGACGATATTGTAGGCCGGACCGGGGTGGAAGCCTGGGCCGAGGAGACCCTGGCCGGGGGATTGGGCGGCAAATTGACCGTCATTGGTTCAGATGGGCAGACGCAAAGCACGATTTCAGAAAAGCCGTTGACCCCTTCCTCCAACCTGCTGCTCAGCCTGAATATGGACTTGCAGAAAAAGGCCGAGGCCATCCTGGGGAGTAACGTCGGCAGTATCGTGGTGATGGACGTGACCAACGGGGCGGTGCTGGCCCTGGCGAACTTCCCGACCTTCGACCCGAACCTTTTTATCCAGGGTATCACCCAGGACCAGTTTAACGCCCTTAACAACGACCCTCGCAAACCGTTCCAGCACCGGGCCGTCAACGCCCAACTGCCGACCGGCTCGACTTTCAAGGTTATCTCAGCCTCGGCAGCGCTCGAAAGAGGCGGCATGAACATGCAGACTACCTTTACCTGTACCGGGCACTGGACCGGCCTGGGCGACGCCTTTGGTAAGGACTGCTGGCTTAAGACCGGGCACGGCAAAATCAGCCTGTACGAGGGTATCGTCCAGTCGTGCGACGTGGTCTTTTACGAGGTCGGTAAAAAGCTGGACGAAATAGATGCCAATATTTTGCCGGACATGGCGAAAGCCTACGGCCTGGGTGTCCCTACTGATATGCAGGGGCTGTACGCCGCGACCGGGCAGGTGCCGAGCCCCAAGTGGAAACAGGATACCCTCAACCAGCCCTGGGTGCGGGGTGACGCGGTAAACCTGGCAATCGGGCAGGGCTATCTGCTGGCATCGCCCATGCAACTGGCCCTGGTCTACGCCGCGATTGCCAACGGCGGGCAGGTCCATGTGCCGCGCCTGGCCGAGCAGGCCATTGACCCGGAGACCAACGGTATCAGCCGGGCTTTCCCGGTCCAGACCAAGCAGGTGCCGGTCAACTCGAACAACCTTAATCTAATCCGCCAGGCCCTGACGGACGTAACCCAGAAGCCCCAGGGCACGGCGCGGGCGATGTTTGCCAGTTCGAAAGTGGTGGTGGCCGGGAAGACCGGGACTGCCGAGAGCGGTATCGAGCAGCCGCACGCCTGGTTCGCCTGTTTTGCCCCGGCGGCCAAACCAAAATACGTGGTGATTGTGGTGGTCGAGCACGGCGGGGAGGGTAGCACCGTGGCCGCGCCGCTGGCCCGCAAAGTGACCGACATCTTGCCTTATTAGCCAGATTAGCCAGCGTTTTAAAATACGAGGATTTGAAATGTCGAATGACGCCGCGCTTCCGCCCGAAACCCCTCGCCTGATTGCCGGGCGTTACCGCCTGGGCCGGGCCCTGGGGAAAGGTACTTACGGCCAGGTCTTCTACGCCGAGGATATAAAGTTCGAGCCGCCCCGGACCGTGGCCGTCAAGCTGCTCCATCCCCAGTTTTTAGGCGACAACCAGAGTCGCGAGGATGTCCGGCGGGAGGCGAGCGTGCTGGCCCGCTTTCATCACCCGAACATTTTGCGGGTGAGCGACTTTGAGATTTCCTCGGAAATGGCCTATATCGTGACCGATTTCGCAGAAGGCGGGTCTCTGGCGAATAAAATCAAGCCGGAGGCGGGCGCGCCCCCGGTCCCGTTGCCGCTCAACGAGGTCGTCTATTACCTGGAACAAATCGCCTCGGCCCTGGATGAAGCCCATAACCTGGGGCTGATTCACCGCGACATAAAGCCGCTCAACATCCTGTTGGACCGCTCCGGGCGACCGCTCCTGGCCGATTTTGGCCTGGCGACGGTCCTTTCGGGCACGTCGTCCTCGATGGTGGATTTGAGCGCGAGTGGAACACCGCTCTATATGGCCCCGGAGCAGTGGGCCGGGAAGGCGGGCAAGGCCAGCGATATTTACGCGCTGGGGGTGGTGACCTACCAGCTAATTACCGGGCAGCCGCCCTACCAGGGCAACCAGGCCGCTTTATGGGCGCAGCACACGGGGGCACCTATCCCACCTTTGCGCGAGAAAGCGCCCTGGCTCGATTATCCCCCGGCTCTCGATTCTGTTATCGCGGGGGTGATGGCAAAAGACGACCGCGAACGGACCCGGCCCGCCGGGGAGTTTGCCCGCCGTTTCAAGATGGCGCTGCTGGGCTTCCAGGCGACCCCTTACAACCTGCAAAATATCCCGCCCCGCTTTATCCAGGGCCAGTCGGGTTCGCTTCCACCCACGACATTTCAACCCGGCTCCAATTTGCCGCCCAGCACGGTGCCACCCCAGACCGCGCCCGGCCAGCCGACTAACCAGCCCTATAATTACCCGGCAGGGGCAGCCCAATTTAACCCCAATGCTGGCACCGGTCCCGGCACCGGAGGCAGGATTACCGGCCCGACTTACCCGCAAAATTATGGGTCCAACCCGCCGAATACCCAGGTAAGCACCCCGGTGAACGGCCAGACCTACGGTCCAACCCAGGCTTTGCCCCAGTCGTTCGAGACCACGCCCTCCACGCCCCTGGGCGGTCAGCCAGGCAGCCAACCCAACGTACAGACCGGCCAGCCAACGGGCAGACCGGAAGGTTTTCAGGTTGGGGCTCCTTACGCCCTGCCCGGCCCTACCCAACCCTATTGGGGTCAACCGAACAACCCTGCGAACGGTCAACCGGGCGGGCCGGTGCCACCCGGTAACCCGCCTCAGGGAAGCTGGAATAACGGGGAAGGACGGCCCGGTCCGGGCGCAGTCCCGGTCGTTACCAAAAAGAAAAGCAGTCTGAACCCGGTCCTGCTGGGGGTGGTTGGGATAATAGTTGTGGCGGCCCTACTACGCCGACCCAGGTGGCGGCCAACGCGACCGCTACGCCTGGCGCTTCCAACGCGGGGACCACTCCGGGTGCGACCACGGCGGCCTCGAACGGGACGGCGGCCCCCAACGGCAACGGTTCTGCCGGATCTGGTAATGCGACCACCACGGCTAACGCGGCAGGTACCGGGCAAATCCAGGTTACGGTGACGGAGGCGAACGGCAAACCGGCCCGCGAGGCCGATGTGAATATCCAGGTCTTCAAGGCGGGAAGCGATTCGGCCCTTGATACTGCTTATAATAAGGCCAGCGCAACTTTTAGCCTGCCGCCGGGAAGCTATACAATCGCGGCGACTTACCCGAACGATAATGTCGTAAAGAGCCCCGCTATCGAGGTAAAAGAAGGTCAGTCCACCACCCAGGCGCTTAATTTCGGGGTAGGAACGGTCCAGGTCGAGGTAGTGGAAGCCCCCGGCCGCACTCCGCGTGAGAGTGACCTGTCTTTGCAGGTTTTCAAGGCCGGGGATACCAGCAAAGCCGTAACCACCGTTTACGGCAAAGCCAAAACCGGGATTTACCTGGTGCCCGGTTCTTACCAGATTGAAACGGGCTATTCCAACGGGGTCCAGGAGCTTGGTCCGGCCTTCCAGATTACGGAGGGGCAGGTGACCACCCAATCGGTCAACCTGGGGGTGGGTACAGCCCAGGTCGAGGTTGACGCCACGGCGGGAAAGGTTGCGCTTGACGATAGTATGGTCTTGACGGTCCACAAACAGGATGACCCGAACGTGGAAGTGACGACCGTTTACGGCAAGGCCAGGACCAACATTACCCTCAAAGAGGGGAGTTACACGATTGATGTCGAGTACGGTGGCGGGACGGTCAAAATGACCAGCCAGCCGGTTGCCATCAAGGCCGGGCAGACAACCACCACGACTATAACGCTGGGTATCGGTCAGGCCCAGGTCCAGGTGCAGTTGGCCGATGGTACGAAGCTGGACGAGAGCAAGTTAAGCTGGCGGATTTATGCCCAGGACGATCCGAATACAGACCTGGGAACGGTCTATAACAAGGCTAACAGCAGTTTCTTCCTGAAGCCTGGCACCTATATAGTGGCGGTGACGTATAATGGGGGCGCTGAGAAAACCGGCGACCCGTTTGAAGTAAAAGAAGGCCAGACTACCAATCCGGTTATAAAAATCTAATTTTTAGCCAATTTGAAAAACGAAGGAGTTTCATCCTATGAGCGGAGTGGAAACCCCCGCTATTTTTAGCCGCCTGCGGATTCCGGGCAACCCGGTCGCCCATCCGGGGGCGGTGGTTATCAGTGGAAAGGCGCGTTTTACGGTATTGACGGCCCGGTTAATCCGACTCGAATATTCCGAAACCGGCCAGTTCGAGGACCGGGCCAGTTTTGCTTTCCCCAACCGGTATGCCGCTCCCCCCACATTCGAAACGGTCAATACCGCCGAAAAAGTGACGATTGATACAGGCGAACTTTTTCTAAGTTATATACCGGGTCCTGGCGAGTTTACCGGAGAAAATTTGAGTATTACCTTCCGGCTCAACAGTGAGGAAATCCGCTGGACGCCGGGCCTGGTTAACCGCCGGAATTTACGCGGCACTCGGCGGACCCTGGATGAGTGTGTCGGGGATGTCGCCCTGGAAGAAGGGCTTAACTCGCGGGACGGTTGGTCGGTCTATGACGACAGCCGCAGGGTGTTGTTTAATGCCGCCGATGGTTGGGTCGAGCCCCGCCAGCCTCATTTCCAGCAGGACTGGTATTTCTTCGCTTACGGCCACGACTACAAGGCTGCTCTACAGGAATATACCCGGTTTGGCGGGGGGATTCCCCTGATACCGCGTTTTGTGCTGGGGGCCTGGTGGTCGCGCTACTGGGCCTATAGCGACAAAGATTTGATGAACCTGGTCGAGGATTTCGACCGCCACGATTTGCCGCTGGATGTGCTGGTGCTGGACATGGACTGGCATACCAAGGATAGCTGGACCGGCTATAGCTGGAACCGCGAGCTTTTCCCCGACCCCGAAGGCTTTCTACGTTGGGTCCACGACCACGGATTGCGCACGACCCTTAATCTGCATCCCGCCGACGGTGTTCAGGCCTTTGAGGACGCCTACGAGGGCTTTGCGCGGGCACTGGGAATCGACCCGGCGGAGCGCCAGACGATTCCTTTCCGTATTACCGACAAAAAGTTCGTGCAGCACTATTTCGAGCAACTCCATCACCCCATGGAAGAAGGGGGGGTCGATTTCTGGTGGATGGACTGGCAGCAGGGCGAGACCAGCGAGATGAAAGGTTTGGACCCGCTCCCCTGGCTGAACCACCTGCATTTTCTCGATTCGGCCCGGCGCGGCAAAAGGGCCATGCTCTACAGCCGCTGGGGCGGCCTGGGCAACCACCGTTATCACATCGGCTTTTCGGGCGATACCCATTCGGCCTGGGAAGCGCTGCAATACCAGCCCTATTTCACGGCCACGGCCTCGAATGTCTGTTACGGCTGGTGGTCGCACGACATTGGCGGGCACCTGGGAGCCTGTGAGCCGGAACTGTTCGCCCGCTGGGTCCAGTACGGGGCGGTCAGCCCGGTATTGCGGCTCCACTCGACCAAAGACCCACTGGCCGAGCGGCGGCCCTGGGCTTTCTCCAAGGAGGTCTTCCGAGCCTGCCGGACGGCTTTCCAGTTGCGTTACCAGCTTGTGCCTTACCTCTATACGGCTGGCCGGGAAACGGTCGATACCAGTCTCCCGCCCACTCGCCCGATGTACTACGAACACCCGGAGGAAGAAGCCGCTTACGTGGCTCGGTACCAGTATTACCTGGGCGACCAGCTAATCGCGGCTCCGATTGTCCACCCCGCCGACCCTGTTACCGGTTACGCCTCGAACGATGTCTGGGTGCCGGAAGGGCGCTGGATTGAGTTCACCACCAAAGAGTTCTTTGAAGGGCCGCGCTGGGTCCGGCTGGTCGGTGACCTGGACCGCCTGCCGCTCCTGGCGAAAGAGGGCTCGATTATTCCCCTGGCCGAACTGGCCGACCAGACCGACAATTTGCCCAAAGACAAATTGCATTTAAAGGTCTTTCCGGGGGCGGACGGCTCGTACCGTCTCTACGAGGATGACGGTATCAGCGAGGCTTACCGCTCGGGCGATAGCGAGTGGACCAATTTCCGGCTGACCATGCAGGACGAGAATGGCTGCGAGCTGACGGTCGCGCCGGTGGAAGGCCGCTGCGCTTTCTTGCCAGATCAGCGCAGCTACCGGGTCTATTTCGAAGGGACCGTTTCGCCGCAAAGTGTGACCGTAAACGGAGAGGCCCTGGAATGGCGTTACGACCCCGATTCGCTCACAACAGTGGTGGATATCCCCTCCCAGCCCAAAAACCAATCCTTAACAGTGGTGGTGCAGGCTGCCGGCAAGTTGAGCGCGTTGGGCGAGGAATATAACCGGCAAATCCAACTGGCCGACGTTAAGCGGTTGCTTGGGGCCAGGGTGCCCGCCACCCCTTACGAAAAGATGGCCGGGGAAATCCTAACAAAGACCGGGCCTGGTCAGGCCGATGCCCTGGCGCGGCTCGGTGGGCCGTTCGTGCGGTTTATCGAGTACATCACGCCGGAAGAAGCCGCCCGCAGCCTGGGCACCCTTATCATCGGCGGTACGGCCGACGGCAGTCCCTTTTCGGTGGATGTTAAGTGGGAAATGGGCCATAAGGGCGTCCTGGAAAACCAGGCAATTCACCTGGAAAGCCCGGATGGGCAGGCTTTAATCCTTACCAACCCTTACGCGGTGGACGCCGCCGGGGAACCGCGCGAGTGGACCGCCGAGGTGGCTTTAACCTGGCAGGGTAAGACCCTTAACTTCGAGCACCGGAGCCGTCCGATTTTCGCGGCTATCTCGCCCTGGCAGGTGACGGTCTTTAACGAGGACCAGGACCCTCACAAAATCGAGGAGGTCTTTGCGGCTTCGGGCGAACTCAACCCGCAACTTGACTGGGAAAGTTATACCCAGAGCATCGTGGGGGTCAAGAGTATCGCCGACCCCTTCTATGTACGGTTGCGCGAACGCTATACGCCGCGTTACGAAGCCGGGGAGAACCTTGCCAGTTTCGCGGTAACTCGGATTATCGCGCCTGAAGACCGCGAAATAAAGCTTTTCTATCACGCCGGGGCGGCTATCCGGTTGTGGTTGAACGGCGAGGAACTTGAGGAAGGCAAACAGGTCGAGTCAAGTGGTGAGGCCGGGTGTAATGTATTCCACCCGCACCTGCGCCCGCGTTTTACCGAAGTGTTGCATTTGAAGAAGGGCGAGAATACGCTGGTGGTGCGGAGTAGTCCGCCCCGGCCCCGGCCTTTCTGGTGGTTCAGCGTGGCGGTGGTAAAGCCGGACGGTACCATCATGAGCGATTTGCTCTACCGTTAAACCTGCATCAAAACTTTTGTAACCCGTTGCGAAACTCGTAACGGGTTATTTTTTACCCAAAACCTATTTATTCAGGCGACTTATCCCCAAAAAATTAAATTAAAAAGATAGGATAGATGAATAAGGAAAAAGAACAGCTTATTCTTTATCGAGGGGGTAAATTTTTTCGATGGTGATGGAGATAATTACGCGATGGTCGTTAAGCATCGCGGCGTCGTATTCGGCCCAGTTAGGATGGGGTTTTCCGGCGATGCCTTCGTAGAGATGTCGTAACTCGGCAAGCTGGCCTTCCGGGCCGACCGTGGCGGTGCCCTCGACCACAATATACTCGTACCAGTTAGGGCCCTGGGCCACCATTGAAACCTGGGGGTCGCGTTGAATGTTCCGGGCTTTAAACCGGTCGGCGGTGGTTGAAATCTTAACCAGCCCATCGGTATCATAAAGGTAGCCGATATTAGAAAGCTGGGGGCGACCATCTTTTTTGACGGTTGCCAGGACGCCCCGGTGATTTTCTTTGAGATATTGGAGAGCTTCGACCTTATTCATAGAGTCCACAAACGGCGGCTGTGTAAACAACACTTACACAGCCGCTCCTAAAGCAGTTTTATTAAGCCGGGCGACGGCGATCGGTCCCGCTTTTACGGCGGTCCGGCTGGTAGTAGGGGTCGTAATTCACCCGGCGGTCGGCTACGGCGCGGCGGTCCACACCGGAGCGGCGGTCACGCGCTTGTTGTACATTAATTGGCTCGGTGCGGGCTTGCTCCAGCACGAGCAGACAGATGAGTTTACCCAGGTCTGCGCGAGTCAGGTCATAACTGGCAGCCAGTGTCTCTAATTCATCCAACCGGTAGTTAAAGAACAGCTTGCCAAAATCCTCCAGGACCGACCTCTCACTGAAGCTTAGCGTCGGGTTAGTATTGGCGGCGGTCAGCTTAGCGGCGAGGGACTTGCAGCTTCCCAACGTCATGCTGGCGAGGCGTTGATCTTGCGCAGAAATCATGTGATGCTTCTCCTAAATTCCCCAGAATTATCCAGTCAAAAACTGGTAAATGAGCTTTGACTAAACTGAGACGAATAAAAAAGGCCCGTGAAAACTGTTTAATTTAAATATAAGAAATAAGGACTATTGCACCTTACCACTGTTGAAATAATTATACATAATTCTAACATATAAAAATGTTTTTACAATATGCCTTCGAATCGTATTATGACGGAAATATTAATTTGACAGGCGTTTTTGGCCTTGCTATGCTCTTTGTACAAATAAAACCACTTAAAACCGTAATCAAATTGAAACTTTTGTAACATTGCCGTAATAAATGAAGGGTCTTCATGAGCGTATCGGTATGGCAGCAACGGCCTGGTAAGGCGGACCATTTCCGCTGTGATGTGGCCGTAATCGGGGCCGGCATTGTCGGGGCGTACACGGCCTTTTCCCTCGCCGCCGAGGGCAAACAGGTGGCCCTGGTCGAGAGCCGTTTTCCGGCAGCCGGGGCGACCGGACGAAACGCCGGGATGTCTCTGATGGGGGCCGCCGATAATTACGCGACCGGGGTAGCCCGGTTTGGTCGCCAGGGCGCCCGTCACCTCTGGGAACTAACCAGGGAAAACCAGGCCAAGACCCGTAGCTTTGTAGAAAAATTCCAGACCCCCTCGGTTAAGAGCGGCAGCTATATCCTGGCTATAGATGAGGCCGAAAGCGCCTTGCTGGCCGAAGCTTACGCTTTAATGCGCCAGGACGGTTTCGCGGTTGAATTTTCAAAAGCTGACCCTTTCGGGCGCGGGTTTGGTTCGGCTATAATGCAACCGGACGATTTCGGGCTCGACCCGGTGGCGCTGGTCCAGGCCCTCATAGAAGCGGCGCAACCCCAGGTGAAATTATTTGCCCCTGCCGAGGTCTTTGCCATCGGGCGTGGCAACGGCGGGCGGCTTGTGGTGGAGGCGCGGGGGATCACGGTTGAATGCGACCGGGGCGCCCTCTGCACCAACGCCTATTCGCCCCTGATTTCCCCCTATTTCGCCGATAAAGTCGCGCCAAAAAGGGCTCAAATCCTCCTGACGGCTCCCCTGGGACGGCGGGTAATTGACCGGCTGGCCTATATGAATTACGGCTACGAATATTTCCGCCAGCTTGAGGACGGCTCGTTCCTCCTGGGGGGTGGCCGCAGTTATCACCGCGAACTGGAAGTTGGTTACGATGAGATGGCGACCGGCTGGTTACAGGCGACCCTGGAAGAAATCCTGCATAAATATTTCCCCGATATTGCCCGGGAAGCGCCAATCGTCCGGCGCTGGGGTGGGACTATGGGTTTCTCGGTCGATGGCTTACCTCTGGCCGGGCAACTCCCCTATGTGCCGGGTGCGTTTGCCCCCGTTGAAAAACCTTTCGTCCCGGCGGGCGAGTACGAAACCGTCCCCACCCCGGTAGATGCGGAGCCGTCAGGGATTTATTTCGCGGTCGGGTTTACCGGGCATGGCCTGGGCTGGGGAATGGTGACAGCCGATGCCATGCTGGGGATGTTGCTGGGCCGGGCGAGCGAGGCCGGGCTTTTCGATGTGCGCCGCCTGGGTAATAAAACGCCGGGGCTGCCTTATTGAGAGATTGCGGGGTTAATTCTTCTGCACCGGCCAGGTACGGGCCACCGCGCTAAAATTCTTGCCAAGCTGTTCGAGGGGTGTTTGCCCACCCTCTTGCCAGGCCCGTTGCCACGTCTCAGGGGAAAAATTATTCCTGGTAATGGCCAGGGCTTGTTTGTAGTGGTCCCGCTGCTCGCCTTGTTGGGGCGCGCCAATCCGCTCTCGTAAAGCTGCTGCCGCCCCGGCCAATCGCACAGTCCAGGTTTCCTCTGAAAAACCCGGTAGAGTGAGGCACCAGGCCAGTTCTTCCAAATTTTCGGCCAGGTTAAATTTATCCCCGATTGCCAGCAACTTTTCCAGGCTATCCAGGAGTAAAGGCAGGGCGGTTCTCGCCTGCCCTTGCAAGCGGGCGACCTTGCCCAGGTTTAACAAGGCCAGGGCCATATTGTGGGTATCACCCAGGGATTGCATTACGGAAAAGGTTTCGTTGAAAAGGGCTTGAGCCTGGTCAAGCTGGCCCTGGGTTACCAGCAATTCCCCCAGGTTGTTAAGGGCCACCGCCAGGCCGCGCGGTTCGCCCAATCCCCGTTTTAAGGCAAGACCCTCGGTATAAAGTTGCCGGGCGCGGTCGAAGTCGCCTCGCTGGAAGGCCATAATCCCCAGGTTGTTGAGGGCCAGCGAAATATTGCGGCGGTCATCGAGCTGCCGCCAGTGGACCAGGGCTTCCTCCAAAAGCCGGGTGGCTTCCGGGGTATCGTTCTGGCGGCTTGCCAGGAGCGCGGCATTATTGAGCAACCGGGCCCGTAAATCGAGGCGGGTATCCGGGAATTTCGCCAGTATCTGGCCGAGCCACTTGCGCCCTTCAGCCAGGTGGCCGTGCATGTTCCAAAAAATACCCAGTACTACCCCCATTTCAAGCGCTTCTTCGGCCCTTGTTAATGTTTGGGGGCCGGTTTCCAGCAACCATTCCAGGGCCGTTCGCAAGTTGGGGTGGTCGCGTTCCAATCGGTCCAACCAGACCGGTTGTTGGGGGGTGTGCAGGTTTGGCTGGGCTTTTTTGAGAAAGCCGAGGTAATAGGCGGCGTGGGCTTGCCGGACATTTTTGGCCTGGCTGCTCTGGTCCAGTTTTTCCAGGCCGTACTCCCGGATTGTTTCCAGCATTTCGAACCGTAAATCGGTTTCTCCCTCTACCATTAGTTCGACCACCCGGATCAGATTGTGGTCAACCAGGAGACTTATCCCTTCCAAAACTGTTATATCGGAAGAAAAGAGAGAAGCGCACACAACCTCAACTGCATCAAAAGTTGCCCCGGCCCGGAAAACTGATAGCCGGACGAAAAGGTCCTGCAAAAATGGGTCGAGCAACTGGTAGCTCCATTCGAGGGTGTTGCGGATGGTCTGTTGACGACCCGCCAGGTTACGTGGTCCCCCGGTAAGGAGTTGCAGGCGGGAGCTGCCGGACTGTTCCAGCTTATCGAGCAACACCTGCGGTGAAAAGAGTTTGAGCCAGGTGCTTACCAGTTCGAGGGCCAGTGGCAGTCCTTCCAGGCGCAGGCAAATCCAGGCCAGGGCCGGGGCGTTGGCCTCGGTCAGGATGAAGTCGGGCCGGAACTGGCGGGCGCGTTCGACGAGCAGCTTTACCGAGGCGTTGGCGGCCAGGTGGTCAAGGGCAAGCTGCCCCGGTTCAGGTAACGGTAGGGGCGCGACGTTAAATTCATGTTCGCCGTAAAGTCGCAGCACAATCCGGCTGGTAACCAGCAGTTTGAGACCGGGCGCGGCCTCCAGCAGGGTGATTAGCTGATCCCTGGCGGGTGTAACCTGCTCGAAATTGTCCAGCACCAGTAGCATCTGGCGGTCCCGGAGGTAAGCTTGTAGGTCCGGTAGGAGGTTGGCGTTCTCTTTGAGACCGAGCGTCTTTGCAATCTGGGCTAAAACCAGGGC
>ERZ778024.3303-NODE-3303-length-11965-cov-6.693535_pt1 | contig 11965 bp, 13 predicted proteins | sample MGYA00375754_ERZ778024 | MGnify/ENA primary metagenome ERZ778024 (study PRJEB29350, sample SAMN05389827) | bioreactor metagenome | isolation source: Thiocyanate bioreactor | place: South Africa: University of Cape Town | collected 2014-02-18 ... | reverse complement strand
AATTTTTTTTTTCAAAAAAAAAAAAAAAAAAAAGACTAATACCATAAATTCTTTTTCACTTTGTAGGAGAGATGTGGAATGCAACAACCAGAGTTTTTGTCAGTTTTGTTGATCCTCCAAATGTTGTTGAAAGAATCAGAAAAAGTAGAGAATCCCTTACGGCTCATGATTTACTTCCATCTTCTCAAGAATGTAGTGAAATTATTTCTTCTTTTTCAGAGTTGATTGATAGAGTTAAAGCTAGTAAGTTTTTTTTTTTAAAAAATGTTTTTTTTTAAAAAAAACGAAAAAAAAAAAATCTAGCAAAATATAATGGTCAAGATTTGAGAAAAACTGAAGGAACAAAAGTAAATAAAACGAATGTTTTAATTTTACCTGTTATTGATGAAAATGAAGCCACAACAAGTGGGATGATTAAAATTTTGAGGGAAATCAATAAATTAAGCTCTGAAAAGGACCTATTGATTGGAGGAGATCAACTTACTTGTAAAAACATTAGAGGTAATTAAATTAAAATTTCATACTTTGACATTTCATAGTTCCATAACAAATTAAATTTCAATAGGATCTAAAAGATTGTTAGTTAATGAAGAAAATAGACTTGATAAATTAGAAAATATTTTTACCTCCAACTTCGATTTCCACACAATTTGGCTCCTTCAAAAAACCATTATTGAAGAATTTGATGGAAGTGCAAGCACTCAAGGATCCCTAAAGAACCTAAAAACTAAAATTGGAAGAAAAAATTTTAAATTGGATGGTGATTTTTCAGCAAATGATGAATTTCTTCTCCATGTATTCCATGCCCTACTCAAAGCACATGATGAAAATGGAAAATCAACTTTAGATATCGCAACTTCTCCTCCTGGATCGTTAACCCAATTATTATTGATGTACTTTGAGTATCGAGATGCTGTAAGAAGTGGAGATGGAATTAGAGTGTTGAAGATGCTGAAAATGTTGACTCCACTTTGGATTGGGACCGACAAACATAATTATGCTGCTGAATCAGTAATTTTTCTAGCCAATATCTATTCAGATTGGAGTGATATGCAAGTTTCAATGGCTATTCACCAACGATTTGCAAATGTTTCAGGAATTCCAGGACACTACAAACCTCTAGACCAACTAAATGAAAACATAAATTTAAATATAAAGGAGGCAACAAAAGGTTTAGGTAATTAATTTTTATTTTTCTTAAACATAACAAAACTAATTTTTTTTTAAAAAAATAGGTGGTGATACAAGAAAGGAGCAAATCATGAAATACAGTAAAACTGTCAATATTGTAATGGAAGCTTCAGAGTTGTTGGAATCAATCTTGGAAAATGGAAATGGTCGGATTCATTCAACTAAAGAAGCTATCGAAGATATTAATGAAATGCTCCAAATTTTAAAAGAAGTTGAAGAAACAAATCATGTAAGTAAAAAAATTGAAAATGGTATAACAAAAATGACCTCAGATTGGCTTCAAGAGACTTTAAAAGGAGTTCAACAAGAAGAAGGAGAAACTTTGGTGAGAGAAGAAAATTGAAAATAATAACAAAAAAAAATAAATAAAAAGAAGCCATTTTTTTTTTTCTCTTTTTTTTTTCTTTTTTTTTTCTCGCCGCCATGTTGAAAAAACCTCAATTTTTTTGATTGCGTGGAAGTGAGACCAGGCTCTTTTGAACCAATTGCCCATTTATGGTGGTTTCCAAAATTAGGTTTCTTAAGTGCCTGGCTAGCGAGGTTACATAATTCACTTGTTTTTGTGAAAAGTTTCCTCTGAAATAATTCCTCCACATTTTCGTTCATTAAAGAAGGCCACACTCTCTCTTTATCTATTTCTCTTTTGAATATCTTGAAACATGGTTGACTCTTTAGGTGTTTCATTTCAGTCCCTAAAATGAACGACCGATTAAATTAAAACAAAAAAAATTTTTTCAAAAAAAAAAACTTAATACAAAATGAAAGAAAAAAAAAAAAAGATAAATATGAAGCAAATGAAAAACTAAAAAAGATATCAATGAAGAAGAAAAATAAGAAGAAGAAGAATTGAAAGGAAGGAAACAAACGATATAATAAAATAATTTCGACTTTTCAGTGATTTTTGCAATCCACCATTTTTTATTTCAGAGTTTCTCTTTCTTCTTGAAGACAAACCAAACTGTCAAACAACAATGCAAACACTTGTTCTCATTCGAAATAAATAATAATAAAAGAAAGAAAGAAAAAAAAAAAAGAGTTGTTTCAAAACATTTTTATTTTTTTTTTTGTTGGTTATGTTTTTATTTTTTTACAAGTATTATTTTTTCATTTTTTTAAAATTAATGTACACAAAGAACAGCATCATATTCAAATTTTTGTCTTTTGACTTTCTCTTCTCCTTGTTCAAGTTCTTCTTCAGAAGAGCAACTATCCTTTCTTTTTAATGAACGAGATTCAGTTTCCATCTCCATTTCAGAAGTTTCTATTAATACATCTCCCAAAATTTGATGAGGGTTCTCTTCAGATTGAAGAGGTTCATCTTTCTTTTCTCCTCCTTCTTTTTCTTCTTCACTTGACTTAGTCTTCAAACTAAGAGACATAGGTTTTCCAAAGATTAAAGCGAAATTTGGTAAATCCTTTTCTTTGTTATCAGCCTTGATATCAATTTTCACATTATCATTTGATTCACTTAAAGGTAATTTAATTTTTATTTTCTGTTCTCGAACAGGAAAGCTATCTCTTGAAGAAATTAAATGTTCTAAAGTATTATGGAGTAAAATTGAAGTGCGTAAATTATCCTCCATATTTCCATATTTCTTTAACTTTTCATGAGTTAATCTTAAAACTTTTTGAAAAGACATCATTGACAATTAGAGTGAGTTAATATGAAAGCGGATATTTGAGTGAGTGAGAGAAGTCTTAAAATATAGTTATGTCTTATTTAAACTTTAAAGTCCTTCCTTGAAAAATTCAAAACTTTTTGCTGAGGTAATCAAAAATAAAAAATCCTATAATTGTCCACAAATAATAATAATTGGCTTGAAAGGTTTTTGGCTTCTTGAATATTTTGAATTGCGTCCGAGTTTATTGGGGTTTATAATGTCGACTTGACTTGTCTTGACTTGTCTTGACTTGGCTATCTATCTATCTATAAAAACAAAGCTAAAAAAACAAACAAAAAGAAAAAAATGAAAAGGAAAAAAAAAAATCTTGTTGGCAAAAAAAAATAAAAAAACCTCAACTATTTATAATTTTTTCGAGAAACGATGACATCGTTTTAATTTCGTCGATTTTATCTTGACCTATTTTTGATTTGTCCGGTTTCTTTGGACCTTTTTAGGATTTCCTCGTGATTATTTTTTTTTTCTTTTTTTGTTTTTTGTTTTGTTTATTATTCTCCTCCTTTCAATTATTTTTGTTTCAATAATTGATTGATTGACCTTCCACATCAAATAGTTTGTTTGTATTGTTAGATGTTTATGTTCATTGAATTGAATTTCAACTTCTTTCAAAAGTTTCTTGTTTCATCTTCAAATGTTGTTTTTTTTTTGTTTGCTTTTCTTCAAAAAAAAAAAATTATTAATTGATTTGATTACGTATTTTTCAGTCACAAAAGTCTTCATTTATGGTTCGTTTTGTTTTTGTTTTTGTTTTTTATTCAAAAGCTATTTTGTTTCAGTTCGTTATTTTTGGGAGCTATTCAAAAAAATATAAATGAAAATAAATAGATTGAACTCAAAATAAGTCTAACATTTTGGGGGGAGAGGGGAATTATTTGACAAAAATAAATAGCTTCTTTTTTTGAATGAATTGCTTTGTGGCTCCTTTCATTCATTTCATTCATTTCTTTCCAAATTTATTAATAGTTTGGGGCTATTAATGTTTTTTTGATTTGATTAAATTTTTAGATGTTAGATTTGTTTGAAAGAAAGAATAATTAATTAATTGAATTTTACTTTAAAAAAAACAAGTTGATATCCAATCATTTGAAGAGAAAAGTTTAGGTGGCCATGAAATTTGAGTTATTTTGAACTAGGGGAAAGGAAATAAAATAAAAAAAATTGGTTATAATTCTAGAAGAATTTATTACTGAACAAGAAAAATAAGAAGTAAAAAACAAACAAAAAGAAAAAACAAAAGAAAACGAACCATCTATTGAGTCAACAAATTTTAAAATTCAAAGATAAAGGGGTTCAAACAATGATGCCCAGTTAGTTGAAGTTAAAGCCGTTGGGTTAATAATATCTCCATTGGGAACTCGAAGAAACTCTAAAAGAGAGCAAGAATAAAGTGGGGAAAGATCCTGAATCGGAGTATCTTTAAGGTCAAGTCGACTTAGAAGGGTTAAAGTGGAGATTGGAGTAATATCAAATAAGAATTTGCAACTTTGAAGAAAGAGTCTATCAATTTTTTGACAATGGGTAAGAGGTAAGAGATCCTTAACAGGAGTACGATAAAGGTTCAAGGAAAAGAGTTGTAAACACTTTTGGAGGGGTGATAAATTCTGTACATAAGTTAAACTTAAATCTAAATTTACTAATTGTGTACAATTCTCAAGAACAGTTATATCTGAAATTGGAGTTCCTCTTAAGTCAAGTCTTTTAAGATTAGTACAAGCTCTAAGACCTTCGACTGATTGAACTGGACTATATTGCATATCTAAAACTTGAAGGTTAATACAATCCCTTAATCCATCAACATCTTTTATTTGAGTTCCTCTTAATGTTAACAACCGAAGGTTCTTACAATTGTTGAGTGCATGAATATCTTCAAGAGGGGTATGAGCTAGGTTCAGTATTGAGAGTTTGAGACATCCTGATAAAGCATCAATATTAAAAACATTTGAGTAACTTAAATCCAATTCTTGAAGAAATGTCCACTGCGAAATAGGTCCAAGAGCTCTTAAAGGTTGAGTTCCTCTCCACCTCAAACTCTCTATTTGTCTCCAACATGAAGAATAAAATGTGATCACTTCCTCATCTTCTAAAAATTTTGTTTTTGTGAACTCAACTCCTTTCAACCTACATAACTTACTCACTCTCCTCCACTGCCAACATACATTACTACAAACATTAACAATTATATTCCAATCAAAATATGAAAAAATTCCTAACAAAACTTCATCTGGGATAAGTTCAACTTTATTTACTGCTTCTTCTTGTTGTTGTTGTTCTTGTTGGGACATTTAAAGTTGTTTGTAATTTACAGGGAAGTGAAAGGGAAAAAAAAAAAAAAAAAATTTTTTTTTTGGGTTTGTTTTTGTTTTTTTGGAGATTTTATTCTGAATCAGCGATTTTTTGTTTCTTTCTTATCGTTTCTTCTGATTCCCTATAATTAACAAAAAGAAAATCAATAACCCAAATTCAATTGTTTTTTAAAAAAAAAAAATTAAATTGAAAAAAAAAAAAAAAAAAAAAAAAAGAAAAGAAATTGAACCTCTCTAAAAATGCTACAGAATGAGGAAGTAGAAAAGAAACACAAAACATATCTTTGTTTGGAGCAACACTTCTAACAAGATGAACACTCCATTTTCCATTTATTAATGATCCTTTAATAGTTTGTTCTACTCTCTATTAATTATTTTTAAAAAAATTGAAATTTGAATGATGATATGTACACATTTGAAAAAACAAATCAAATCAAATCAAAGTAATCAAAGCAAAATAATATCAAATCAATAAAATAAAGGACCAATTTTATATCTTCTTCAGGATTACTTGCACTAGAAAAACAATGACAATGAATATAGGGTAAATTTTCTTGAGAAGTGGATGAATTAATTTCTAGATTCGAATATAATCCATGAAAGACATCTATTTTTCAGAAATTTAAGCATTTTTTTTTTTAAAAAAAAAAGAAAAAGAAAAAACCTAAAAATTCAATTGCAGTTGCAGGTAAATTCATTACAACATGATTTATTAATTTCTCAGTTAAAATTTTTTCTTTCTTTCTTTTTTGATAAATATCTTGAAGTGTTTGAATCATAAAATCCCTTCCATCTAGATTTGAGGGAATCAAATTTTTTTGAACCTAGAGTTTCATTTTTAGATTTTATTTATTTTAAAAAATGAAAATAGTATACTTTATTAGATTTTGCATTTTCAATAAGATAATTGAATGATGCTGGATTTAAATCATTTGCATAAACGAAACATCCTTTCTTAGCAGCTGGAATTGCAAATGGTCCAATTCCTGCAAACATATCACCTTATTTAATTATAATTATAAAGAATTTAACTATTCATTCTTCAAACAAAAAAAAAGTTACAAATTATTTCACTTGCATGAAACATATTAACTAATCTTTCATGTTCTGTATGAAGCCTTGAATTCCAATAAACTTGAGAATAATCAAAACGAAATATGCAATTATTTTCTTTCTATTTGGATTAAAAGTTTTTTTTTTTTTTTTTTTTTTTTTTTTGGAAGTTTGAAAAAAAAAAATAATAAGATTTCAAACCAATTCAGCCATAAGATTATTTTCACCTGCTAAAATTTCCATTTTAAAAAAGCGATATTTTGTTTCTATGTTATCAGTTTTATTTACAACGGTTTTAATTTGAGGATTTTTCTATTTATTTGAATTTTATTTAAATTTAGTCAATCAATTAAGAGGAAAGACAAATAAAAAATACATCAATTATAACTTGTCCAATTATATTTTTAAATTCTTGATGTTCTTCTCTCAAGTTTACATGGGCTATATTTTAATTTAATTTAAATAATTTAAATAATTTTTTTGAAAGAGATTATTTTTGAAAGAATTAAAGAAATATAAACCAATATGTCCTACTGTTTCAAAAGAAGTTGGAACTACTACATTTTCTGGAAGAATTGAATGAAGGATTTGATCTAAGATTATTAATTAATTAATTTTCTTTCTTTTTTTTTTCTTTTTTCTAAAATCAATAAGTAATTTTAATTCAGAAAGAAGCAGAAAAAATAAATTAACCAGCTGTCCAATAATCGTAATTGAAATCTATTTCATGTGGTAATATTTGTCCTTTTCCTTCTGAAACAATTTGATGAATCTCAGGTGCAAGTTTCTCTAAAAAGGTTGATTCCAACATTATTCATTATTCATTATTATTGTGATAAAAAAATAAATAAATAAAAAATACCTTGTGGAAGAGTAACAGGTGTAGAAAGTAGAATCAAAGGGTCTTTTTCACCTTTAACAACAGTTTTAACTTTTGGTATTTTTAAAATTGATTGAGAAAGTGTTGAAAGTAAAGTATGGCAAGACTTTGCAGGGACTTGTAAAGCCCAAACTTTAAGTTTAACTCCAAAAGCAGAACGTTCTAAAACTTTCATTCCTTTCAATATAGGAGGTAAGATCTCCATAATTGCTTCTCTTCCTCCTTCTCCTTCTTTGAATAGAAGTTCTATTATAAAAATGAATAAAAAATTAGGATCTAAAGAAATTAATTGTGGTAAGGTTGCGTTATTTGAAACTTATGAGTAACTTAGTTTGTGGTTCCAACATTTTGATGTTCCTAATTTAAATGATTTGTATTGAATCATATAATATTTAGAACAAAACAAAGTTCAATTGGATAACTTTTGAATAATGATTGGATGATATTGGATGGTCATTCAAAGGTTTTCGGTTGAGAGAAGTCCTTTTTGTTTGAAAAAAAATTTTTTTTTTTTTTTGCGGCATGGCTTTTAGCAAAAGTCAAAATAAATAATCCCTCAAAGTTTGACAAAAGAAAGAAACCTTTAAAAGCGAATTGAAAAATGATTTGAAAAGTTCAAAATTTGTTTTGTTTTATTTTATTTTATGAAAAATACAACAAAAAATAGATTGCTTTCAAAAAGGTGGAAGATAAACGTCCATTCAATCTTTTAGAGCCGAAGAGCCTCAAAAAATATGGAAGAGACCTTCTTTCCTATCACTCCAACAAGCGTGGAAACAGCGAATTTTAGAAGAATTGAAGAATTAAATCTTACCACTACATATCAAACTTTTCTCGAATTAGAGAAAATATGGCAACTCATTGGGATAAAGAGCTAAAGCTAGCAATCCAAAAAGGAAGGTCTTTTTATCTCGTTGGAGACAATATTGATGGGACCATTAAAGTTCGTCATGCTGGACTTTCCAACAAAAATAAGGAGTTCCATTGGTTTTCCTCTAGTCTTCTCTTTTATCGAATTGAAAGTCCTCAAAACTTCAATCAAATTTCTCCTCAACAAAACATCCAAGATTTGCTACTATTACATTTTTTTCCAGAGTGATGAGATTGAAAGAGAAAGAGTAGCTATAAAATTTCTAATCTCGAAAATTCTTGTTGACAACAGCAAAGTTTTCAAAAACTCTTTTCAATCTATTGTTCCTTCTTTCCTTGAGCATCGTGAGTTAGATAGGATGAACCAAAAGACTGTTAGTTTTCCGCTTCCAATTAGTTTTAATGATGAGAAAGAAGGAAGAGGAAGCATAGAAATTTTAAAGGATCTCAAAAAACAAATTGAAACCTGGTTTGTTTACCTAATCCTGATCTTCGAAACAGCAAAGTTTTCAAAAACTCTTTCCATAAAATTGAAACTACAATGAGAAATAAAGAAAAATTACCTTTTGCGAGAATCCTATGACAATAAAAAAAATGGAATAAACCCTTCTTTTACTTTGAAACTTCAGATCTCGAGGAAAACTATCAAAAAGGCACCTTCTTCTTCATTTTACAACAAAAAGAATAAGAAGAATAACAATAAGAGCTTTACAAAAAGACTTTTGTAAAAGTTGTGGAAGTTCAACTTTTTTGTTCTTTTTTGTTTTTGTTTTTGTTTTTTTTTGCAATTTTTTTTTCCAAGAAATGGTTCTTTTTGTTTTTTTTCAAAAGAAAATCAGAAGGAAAAAGGGAATAAGTGATTAGGAAAATTAAATTGATTTGTGTTGTTTTTCAATTAATTGTCCAGAAAAAAAAAAAAAAAAATAAAAAATAAAAAAGCGGTTTTCTACTCTTATCATCAATAACATCTCAAAGAAATATCAATGAAATATCAATGAAATATCATTGAAATATCATTGAAATACATTAAAATAGAAAGATAATACATGAAAATATAAAGGTATATCGAAAAAAATTGATTAAGAGAAAAAGAAAAAGATAAAATGAACTTGGGTTCGTGCACGAACCCATTGTAAAAAATCAAGGAAAGAGAGAAACACATCAATAGTAAAAGTGATATATGTATAAATCCACACTCAAAAATCTATCAAATATCAAGAAAAATATCAAAAAATATCCTAAAGTATCGAGAAATATCGAAAATATCAAAAAAATATCGAAAAAATATCGAAAAATATCGAGAAAAAGCCCTTTAAAACTAGTTTTTATCAAAAAAAAAAAAAAGATGTCAACTTATAATTATTAATTGAACTGTTCGAATAACTATTAAAAGCTTTGAAAGTCTATTTAATTTCCCTATTTAATTTCCTATTTATAATTGATGTATATTGACCAAAAAAACCAAAAAGATACCAAATTATCGGAACAAAGGAACTGATATTCAACAATTTATTATTTTGACTTTAATTATTGAATTGGATATTCGAATATCTTATTCTTTATAAATATGAAAAATGATATATAAACACTTAACTATGACAGGAGATTTTTTAATAACATTAATTGATCCATTATTTTATTCTCTTTTTTCTCAATCCAATTTCAAAAGTAAATAATAGTAATACTAATATTTTATTTCCTATTAAATAATTTAGTTTGACATATAATGGCCTTCTTATTCAAGTCAAAACACAAGTCCCCTCAAGAACTTGTCAGAAACACTAAAGAATGTTTGACAAAATTGGACTCTGACCAAAAGAAGGTACTTTACTTTAATTAATTGTATATAGAATATAACAATAATATCTAACAAAAAAAAAATTAAAACAAAAACAAAAATTCGATTAAAATTAAAGAATCTTGAAACTGTTTCAAGCAATTTAGTTTCAATGAAACAAGTTCTTTATGGAGATGGTATTGATTCATTTCAGTTTTTAGCACAAATAGAGAAAAAACAGAAAAGAAAAAGAAAAGAAAAAATAAGAAAAAATCGATTTTAAATCTTTTCATTAATTAATTAGCCGAAAATGAACCCGTACCAGACCTTGTTGCTCAATTATCACAAGAAATTTATAATACCGATACTTTAGTTAGTCTTGTTCAAAATCTTGGAAAATTAGAATTTGAAGTGAGTTTTTTTGATTTTTTTTAAAAAAAAGGAAAAAGGAAATCAAAATTTCAAGATTCACAATTTTTTAAAATGTCTTTTCTAATTAATTAGGCCAAAAAAGATGTTGCACAAATTTTTAGTAATTTACTTCGTCGCCAATTAGGCACTCGTTCACCAACAGTTGAATACATTTGCACAAAGGAAATCATCTTAATTGATCTTTTAAGAGGGTCAGAATTTTTTAATTTTTTTTTTTTTTTTTTTTTTTTAAAAAAAAAAAATTTTTTTCCAAATGAATCTAAATATTCATTTATTAGATATGAAAATCCTGAATCCGCACTAAATTGTGGAGCCATCTTAAGAGAATGTCTTCGTCATGAACCTTTATGCAAATCTCTTCTTCACTCTGAACAAATGTACTTATTTTTTGATTATGTTGAAATGAGCACCTTCGATGTTGCTTCTGATGCTTTCTCTACTTTCAAGGTAATTTACAATTTACTTTTTTTTTAAAAATCAATCAAAATTCTTAATTTTCTTATTCTTTCTTTTTTCTTTTTGAATCAAAAAGGACCTCTTGACAAAACATAAGACAATTGTAGCTGAATTTTTGGAGGCCAATTATGACAAAGTAATACTTTTTTAATTTCATTCTCTTCTCCTCTCTTTTTATTTTCTCATCATAATCATAATATTATTATATAGTTCTTCGAGAAATACACCAATTTATTGAATAGCACTAATTATGTTACAAAACGTCAATCACTTAAAGTAACTCTTTTTTTTTTTTTGGGATCAAATTTGCAAATCAAATCTAATATCCATTTTTAATTTTAAATTATTATTAAAGTTACTAGGAGAACTTCTCTTAGATAGGTCAAACTTCAATGTGATGACAATTTATATCAGCAACCCAGATAATCTCAAGTTGATGATGAATTTGCTCAGAGACAAGAGCAAAAATATCCAATTTGAATCATTCCATGTCTTTAAAGTAATATCTTTTCTTTTCTTTTTTTTTTCATTCTTGAATTATTTTATTCAGACATTTAATATTTATTTCTTTCAGATTTTTGTTGCAAACCCAAACAAAGCAAAACCAATTTTGGATATTCTTTTGAAAAACAAAGAAAAATTGATTGGCTTCTTAGGAAATTTCCAAAATGAACGCCAAGGTTAGTCGATTTGAATTATTTATTTATTAATTATTTATTAATTATCAATAATTGTGCTAACAATTCTATTCAATTAAATTTAGCTGATGATGAGCAATTTAATGATGAAAAAGCTTTCTTGTTGAAACAAATCCAAGAAATGTAATTAAATGATACTCTTTAAACAAAAAAATCAAAAACATATATTAGTAATAAAATAACATTTCAAAAGTTCCCCACTGTTTTGTTCTTATTCCCTTCTTGAAATGCCCACATGATTTTTTTTCTTTTCCTACCAAAAATGGTCTTTCCTATTGTTTGGCTCAAAAACCTCTTCCCCACCCTCTTTCTGTTTCAACCTTTGGTGTGCCTCTCCACTCATTCAAGTTTCTATCCTTCCTTCTGTTTCACATAAGTTTTCATAATTTTTCTTTAATTTTCTTTCTCTTTCTTTTCACTTCATTTCTTTTATTTTGTTTTTGTTGAATTTTTTGTTCGAATCAAAAAAAATTTTGTTTCAATATTTTCTTTGTTTGTAGAGTATCTATTACTTCCTTGCTTTCTTCTTTCTTCTTGAAACAAATATTCTGCTCATATGTACATTTTATCCTTTTTTTTTTTTTTTTTTTTTTTTTTTTTTTTTTTTTTTTTTTTTTTTTTTT
>ERZ778024.3302-NODE-3302-length-11967-cov-6.880037_pt1 | contig 11967 bp, 16 predicted proteins | sample MGYA00375754_ERZ778024 | MGnify/ENA primary metagenome ERZ778024 (study PRJEB29350, sample SAMN05389827) | bioreactor metagenome | isolation source: Thiocyanate bioreactor | place: South Africa: University of Cape Town | collected 2014-02-18 ... | reverse complement strand
ATGCTCTTCAATCTGAGAAGAAGAATTTTGAATTTGAGGTTGAGTTGGTTCCATTAGTTATGCTCCTTATGGGTTATGTCTATCTCAAATTTGCACACAAACTAAAAGAGAAAAACAAAAGAAATAAATACAAAAAGAATAAATATGATATTGATGAAGAAGGAATAACAAATAAGAAAGTGATGAATGAACTTACTTGTTCAAGAGAGAATCAAGAGTTGGAATAAGAGAATCGAGGATAGGAAGAAAAAGAAAAAAAAAAAAAAAAATTATTTATTTAGAAAAAAAAAAAAAAAAAAAAAAAAAATTATTTATTTAGAAAAAAAAAAAAAAAATTCTTTTTGCTCTTGGTCTAATAGCTCCAAGTTGAAGTTGAATATATAGCAATACAAATACAAAGACAATGAGTTTAAGAACAACAACTGGGATCTCCTCAATGAAAGGTAAGAGAAGACCTCCACCTGAGCTTACTCTTGAGGATAGACAAGAAATTAAAGAGACTTTTGATCTATTTGATACAGACAAGGACGGATTCATTGACTACCATGAACTTAAGGTATTTTCTCTTTGATTTCTCTTATTTTATTTCTTTCATGAATTTAAAAACATAAATTCATTATATTGATGAGCTTATTTTTGATTGTTGTTATGATAAGTTGGAGTAATAATGACAATATGAAAGAATTTATTTATGCAATGAATTTTATGAAGTTTTAAAATACAAAATAATAATGAAATTTGAAATTTGATATATATAGGTGGCTATGAGAGCATTAGGGTTCGATGTGAAAAAAGCTGAGATTCATAGAATAATTACAGAATATGATAAAGGTGATGGTGCAGGGTTAATGGATTTCGAGAGTTACTCAAAAGTTAGTAAGTATTTCTTATCATTTCTTTCCTTTGTCAATTTTTATTTTTTTTATTTTTACAAAGATCTTCCAATTTTTTATTTATCAAATTGATTTATGAATTAATTTATTTGTTGAATCTCAATATTAATTGTATTAAACTATAGTGTCTGAAAAAATTCTTCAAAGAGATCCAATAGAAGAAATGAAAAAAGCCTTCAAACTATTTGATGACGATGATACTGGAAAAATTAATCTCAAAAATCTTCGCAGAGTTTTTATTTTATTATTTTATTTACTATTTACTATTTACTATTTACTATTTACTATTTCTTAATTTACTTAATGAAATAGGTTGCAAAAGAATTAGGGGAAGAAATGACTGATGAACAATTACAAGCAATGATAGATGAGTTTGATTTAGATGAAGATGGCGAAAGTTTGTTTTCTCTTTTCAATTCTTTTTCTTTTCTTTCCTTTTTTCTTTTTTGACATTTCATTTACCTTTATAGTCAATGAAAAAGAATTTATCTCTATTATGAGTGAATCTGATGCATAGACACAAACAAGAAGAAGAAGAAAAAAAAAAAAGAAAAAAGAAAAGAAAAATAAGAAAATGTATTATAAAAAAAATTCCTCTGATTTATTTCATTTTTCTATTGAGTTATTTTTTGTTCATCTTTATACACAAGAGTGCCTCCCAAATAAGTGGCAAGCACTTTGGTTTGAGGAATATCTATTGGACGAATAGAATATAAATCACGATCAATAATTACAAAATCTGCCCATTTTCCAATGGAAATAGATCCAACCTATAACATAATATTTAAAATGATTTTAGAAAAAGTATTGAATTGGAAGGATATTGAATATTACTTGATTTTCTTGAAAAGCTGCATAAGCTGCTTCAATTGTAAAACCTCTCAAAGCTTGATCAATAGTTAACCTTTATGATTTTGTTGATTTTTGGGTTAGAAAAAAACGTGAAACTTTTCTTGTCATAATATTGATATACTTACTTTTCCTCAGGATACCAACCATTAGGAGGATTTGAAGATAAATCTTGTCTAGTAACTGCAGAATAAAGACCTAAAAATGGAGAAACTTTTTCAATTGGGAAATCAGATCCAAGTGGGAGACGTGCTCTATAGTAAGAAGTAATAAATGAATAAATATTAATTCATCAATATTTTCTATATCTCAAAATGAAATTTCCAATACCCAGATTTAGCAAAACTTTGCCAAGCATAAGCTCCTTTAATTCTTTCAGGTCCAAGGCGATCTTCAGCATAGCCCTGGAATAGAAAAGAAAGAAAGAAAAGTTTAAAATCAATTGCAAAAAATTAGGAATTAAAAGACCAAACCATATCACTTGTTGCATGTGTTGGTTGAAAGGAAGGGATGATACCTAACGGAGCAACTCTAGGAATATCTTCTAAAGACTAAAATTATTGAAATTTCTTCTTAAGGTGTTCTTTCTTGATATCAAGGATATCATTCAACAAATAATAAATTAAAATAAATCAATCAATCAAAAACTTACAACAATTTGTGTATGTTCAATTCTAAGACGAAGATCAGCATTTTTGCGTTTATTAATGATTGACTCATATGCATCAATAACAATTCGATTTGCTCTATCCCCAATAGCATGTGTATTTACTTGATAACCCTGATGATGACAAAAGAATAAAAAAATTATTAAAAATACAAACAATTAAAATATAATGAATGAATATGTACAGCATTGACCCATTGTTCTGTTGCGGGAGCCAATTCTTCGGGTGGCATTAAAAGTAATCCTGAAGTTTCTGGGTTATCTAAACAAATAGAAAAAAAAATTAGAAGTCCTTCGATTAAAAAGAATAAAAAAAGGTCATTTAACAAACCAGAATAAGGTTCAAGCAATGAAGCTCCCCAACTTCCTAATGCACCATCTAAAACAATTTTAACTGATCGAACAGTTAATCTATTTATTTATTATTTTTGTTTGATTTAAGATAACTTAATTAATATTTTTTTTCATACTTGTTTCCATAGTCAATGATAATAGGAGAAACATCAGGGCAAAAATAAACACCAGTATCACAATGCAACATAACGTAATTTCGAAGATTGAATCGATTTTCGTCAATTGCTCTAAATGAGTTTATTAGTTGTTTGGTTGTTAATTATTAAATAAAGGATTGATTAATTTTTTCTTAATTCTTACTTTTTATAAAAATCAATTTCAGATTTTGGACAACCAGCATCATGAACTCCTGTTAGTCCATATTTATTACTTTCATAAATTGCTAAACTAAGTGCTTCATTGAGCTCCTCTTCAGTCATTTCAGGCATGTGATCAGTAATGAGTTCCATTGCAAGATCTGAAAATAAAATAAGAATTAGTTTTTTTTTTTTTTTTTTTTTTATGAGATTTAAAAAAATTATAAAAATTTACCAATAAATATTCCAGTTGGATCACCACTTTCATCTCTTATTATTGAACCACCTTCTGGATCTTCTTCAGGCAATGGGGGAACTAAAAAAAATTGAAATAATTGCAAATATTATAATATTCACTCTTCAATATAAAATTAAACATTTCAATTTAAAAAATAAAAAAAAAAATCACAAACCAGCTTTAATTGCAGCAGAGTTTGTCCAAGATGCATGTCCATCAACCCTAACCAAGTAAACTGGAATATCAGGGAAAGAAGGATCAAGGTCATGTTTTGTTGGAAATTCTCCAGATCCCCATTGATTTTGATCCCAACCTCTTCCTATCAACCATTCTCCAGCAGAAATTGGATCATTTTTAACACATGTTTGGAGTCTTGATACAATTTCTAGATGAAAGTTTGGAGTTTTCGAATTGAGTCACGAAAAGAAAAAGAAGAAAAAAAAGAAATTCAACCTTCAACAGATTGAGATCCAAATAAGTCACACTAATTAAAAAATATTGACTGATTCATTGTTAAGAAGAAAAATTGAAAAGTAAAAATATCAAACCTGAATCATCATTGTTCCTTGACTCATTAAATGCTATTTTTTTTAAAAAAAAATCAATTAATCATCAATCAATAAAATCCATAAAATTAAAATCAAATAAAAGAAGGAAGGAAAGAAGACAGCATGTGCATCTATGAGTCCAGGGATTACATTGGCACCTTGAAGATCTATACGCTAAATATAAGAAAGAAATCAATAAAGTTACTTTTTGAATCAGATCAAATGAATAGGGAAGAAATCTAACATTTGCATTAGGATGTCTTTCAAGAATCTCTTCATTTGTTCCAATATCAACAAATTTTCCATTATTAACAGCAAATGCTTGAGCTAAAGGGATACTATCATCAATAGTTCTGATATTTCCATTGACCATCACATAATATTCTTCTTTTGCACTTGATTCATTAAATTTGTTTTTAAAAAAATTGGAATTGTATTTAGAAATAAGATTGCGATCAAGAAATATACCTCGACCATGGGAATAAATTCTTCCCACAAGAAAGAAGCATAAACAAAGCAAGAATAAGTGAAACTACAAGAGCTAACAAACAGCCAAGCTAAAGATTTTTTTAAAAAATCCATTAGTTTCATTTTAAAAATTGATTGCTATTATTCTATTATCTCTTCTCATTGACAATGTTATAACATCAAGAAATATTATTTACTTCTTCATTTTGTTTTTTTGCCAATTAATTTCCAATTTTTGAAAAAATAAATAAAAATCTTGGTGGATGGAATAGAAAATTGTTTTTTTACTAAGATTGGTTAGAAATCTAAGGAATTAAGGAATAAAGTAAAGTAAAAAGGTCAAAAAGAAGTGTTACTATTGCAAGTCTGCGATTGTTTGCCTTGTCCTTCATCGCTGGGCTTCTCTTTCTCATCAATTTTTGATTGGTCAACTAGAAAAAAAGATAAAAATCTTATCTATTTATTCCCAAGTTGATGTTTATAATTCAAAGTGAAATCTTTGTTGAATCTTATTTTGAATTTTATTGTATTTTGATTTTGATTTTCAATTTTCAATGTTGTTCAATATTCAATTAATTAATTGCAAAAAGAGAGAAAAAAATCAATGAATCAAATACAAAACTTGAAGCAAAAATTCCATAAAATGATTCAATTTCTTACAAAAAACTAAAACTAAAACTTTGATTTTTGTTTTATACATTGATTTCTTTATTTATTTATCCTTTATTTATTTCTCAAGATGTTGATTCAAAAGTTTACATTCATTTTGGAGACTTGGAACAAAATCAACTTTGATTCCTTGATTCCTTAAAATTTCTATACTATTATTATCTTTAACAAAATGTTCGGGTTCTTGAACTCCAATAATAACTCTTTGAATCTTCATCTTTAAAATATGTTCTACACAAGGTGTTTTCCCTGATAATCGAAGACAACAAGGCTCCATGGTTGTGTAAATCTCTGCTCCATCAATTTCTTCTCCAGCTTCATTTGATTTTATAATACAACATTCTTCTGCATGAGTATTCCCTTCAATTTCTCGACTAAATCCCTTTGAATAGATTTTCTTATCTTTAACAAGAACTGCTCCAACATTATAAGCAGTTTCAACAGGTATACATTTCTTCGCCTCTACGATGGCGAGTTTCATCATCTCTTCATCGAAACTTTCCATTTTTCTTCCAATTTTTTTTTTGTTGAATCAAAGAATTTTCAGAAAAAAAAAATCAAAAACTTTATTGTTGGTTTAGAAAAAATAATAAGATATTTCATTGGTTGAAGAAATTTAGAATTCAAGAATTCAACAATCGAAAAATTTAATTATTATCTTTGAATTAATTCCTTGGACAGGACGTGTTTTTCATTGAAAAAAAAAAATTCTCGACCCAACATTTTTTTCCCTCATTTTTTAAGCCCAAAGAAAGAATCATTTGAATTGCAAAAGAAAAAAGAATAATGAAAAAAAAAAAGAATAAATATCAAGAAATGTTTTCCCAATAAAATAAATGAATAAATGAAATAGGAGATCTCTTTGTTGAAATATTTAATATATATTTTTTTATAAAAAGGTTCTTTTGAAAAAAAAATAATTTTTGGTGCAATTTTTCAGTTTTTTTGTTGTTTGTTGACATTTTTTTTCCCAAAACTTTAGAAAATTTGAACTTTGAACCCATCCGACTTTGTTTCAACTCTTTGACTTATAACTTTATTTACTTTCATTTGTTACTTGAACTTATTGATTACTCAAAGAGATAAACAATATTTACTTTCAATAGTTCTTGAATTTCTACTATTTCTTTCTTCAAAAATTTTTCATTTAGTTTTTTTTTTTTGTTTTTTTTTTTTTTTTTTTGTTGTTGCTCCTTGTTTTGTTTCAAAGAAAGGAAGAGAGAGAAAAAACCTCCGCAAACTTCTCTAATCATTTATAATCATTTTTATTTATAATCATTTATCTATTTCAAAAAAATCTTTAACAAATTCAATATCTTTAATAGTTAATTTAAAAAAAATGTTTTTGGCTTTCTGTGCATTCATTGCTTTCTTGTTGTATTATTTTCGACACCACTATCGAGCAAAGTTTGTCAATGGATTGCCACAGTTGCCTTCTTTACCAGTGATAGGAAATAGCCTTGAAGTGATTAAATCCCCAAAGAACTTTATTTTAAAGTATGGAAGAAAGTATCCTGAAGGATTTATTGGAAACTTTCTTGGGCAACAATCTCATTATTTACATGGAAATGAAGGAAACCAATGGATTTTTCAGGTATTTGTTTATTTATTTTTACTATTACATTTTTTACAAGATAATGATTCTTTGCAATCAATTTATCTTTCTTTTTTATTTAAAAAAAAAACCATATTAATTTATCTTTAAAATGATACATTTAGGGAGAGAATAAATATTTAACGAATACTTGGCCAGATCATTGGAAGAGAATGTTAGGACCCAATTCTCTTGTCATCGCCCCTCCACAAGTTCATAAATCACAGAGACAACAACTTCTTTCTGTATTTACTCCCAAGTATTTATTCTTTCTTTTTTCATTTTCTTCTTTCTTTGCACAATTTTAATCATATTTATTCTTAAAGAGCGCTCATGTTTTATCTTGAACATATCAATAACATAACTCGCCTTCATTTAACAAAATTAGCATCTCAAACTCAAGGAGAAAAAGATGTTTATATGTTATCAGAAGTAAACCTTCATTTTTTTTCTTTCTTCTTGGTTCTAATCATTAATTTCATATCAAAAATTTTAGATAGGACAATGTATGTTTGATATTTCAATGAAAATATTTTTAAATTTTGAACCAGGATCATCAACTGGAAAAGAAATTTTTTCTCAATTTATTATTTGGGGAAAAGGATTAGGAGCATTATTTCCTTATGATATACCAATTACAGTTTTTGGGAAAGCAATGTCAGCAAGAAGAAAAATTCTTTCAATAACCAACAAAATTCTTCAAGAGAAAAAAGCTCAACTCTCTACATCAGAAGATGATACTGAGTAATTTTTTTTTTGAAAAAAACAAAGAACAATAGATTAATCAATATTTATGTAGGAAAAAATTTGATTTTCTTGAAACTCTTCTCAAGGTTAAAGATGAAGAAGGAAGGATGTTATCAGACGCTGAAATTTTAGATCAAGTCTTGCTCTTTTTATTTGCATCTCATGATTCTGTAACTTCTACTTCTTGTAGTATGGTATCAATCCTTGGAGCTCGACCAGATATTTGTGAAAAGTAAGTTATTAATGTGTTTTCTTACTTTTTATTAAAAAAAAATGATTAATCTTAAAAAAAAATCAGATTAAGAAAGGAAATTGATGAAACTTTTGAGAAAGGGGTTTATTTTTTTTTTTTACTTCTTCTAAATTTCAATTTTCTTCATGACCCTAATTCCTTTTCATTTCATTTCTAGGAGGAATTAAGTTATAGAAAAATTCAATCAATGGTCTACCTCGATGCATTTATAAAAGAGACTCTCAGAGTTTATGCTCCAGTGCCAGGTGCAAGAAAAAAACTTGTACAAGATACTCCCTATAAGGATACAACAATTCCAAAAGTTTTTTTTTTTTTTTCCTACTTTTTCAAAAACAAAATGAAAACTAAAAATAAAATAAAACTAACCCTAAATAGAATAGTGTTGCTGTCTATAGTATTTATTATCAACATTTTAGTGATGATTATACAAATCCAACTGAATTCATTCCAGAAAGATTTCTTGGGCCTGATTCAGAAGAGAAAAAACATAAATATATGTTTCTAACATTTGGACATGGACCAAGGATGTGTTTAGGATTTAATCTTGCAAAATTAAATGTAATTTTTTTTTAATTTTTTTTAATTCTCAATAATAAATTAAATAAATTAAATAATAAATCTAGATGAAAACCTTATTAATTATTCTTTTAAGAGACTTTGATTTTGAACTAATCTCTCAAAAGAATCAAAACTTCCCATTTTTAAGAACCATTCCAACAATTAGAATCTCGAAACAAAAATTAAAATAATAATTCAAAAAGGAAAAAAAGATTTTGATATGTAATAATAATTTCAGGAAAACAATAAATAATAAATTTTGCAAATTAAATGAAGAAGTTTTCATTTTCTTTTTTTAAACAAATAACAGTTCTCAATTCATTCAAAGCAGAAAACAATGAACAAAACAAAAATTTTGCTTGTTTTTCTTCCTTTTATTATGTGATAAGAAAAGTGAAAACAATAAGAAGTAGAAAAGGACCCTTAGCTCAGCGGTAGAGCGGCAGATTGCAGATCTGTAGGTCTCCGGTTCAATCCCGGAAGAGTCCTTATCTTTTTTTTTCATTTTTTTTTTTCAGTGATTTCTTGTTCTGATTCAACTTTTTTTATGAACTTCATAATATTATGAAATAACTTGATATTCAATATAATTTTTTAAGTTCATTAGGTTTTTTTTTTTGTATTTTTTTTTTTGTTTTGTTATGGATGAGAATCTCATTTCAAACACAGAGAAAATATTTTTAGAGGTTTGTGGTTTACAGAAAGATGTTGAGACTATCAAGGAATTACTTAAACAAAGGACTGATTCCAATTTAAAATTCAATGTGAATGTTGTAAATGATTATGGATGGACACCACTGATGAGAGCTGTGTTTTATAATCATACTGATATTGTGACATTGTTACTTAAAGAAGAGGATGTGGATGTGAATGCTGCGAATAATAATGGAGAAACTGCATTCTTTCTTGGTTGTCAATTTGGGAAACTAGAGGCTGTGGAATTGATGTTGAAGAATGAGAATGTAGATATAAATCAAATAAGAAATGATGGATGGAGTCCATTGATGGGAGTCTGTTATTGGGGAAAAACTGATATTGTGAAAGTTTTATTAGCGAGTTGGAGAAATATTGATGGAGATAGAAAATTTCCAAATGGTAGAACTTTGATTGAGGAAGCATTGGAAAGAAGAAAAATTAAGATTGTACATATTCTTGAAAGGTTTATGGATGATCCTAAGCAAACAAGGATTGAATTGAGAAATCAACTTGGACTATCTTGTAAATTTTATTGTTATTATAATTTCATTCGGATCCTTATTATTATTAATTCTGAAAAATTTTTGTTTCTAATTCATTAACTCTACTATCATTTTAGTTTTGGATGCCTCAGATGCTTTCTCAATGATGGTTTTATATTCTGATCGTTACTTAAAATTGAAAGAAAACCTTTTCTAATTGAAAGATAAACTTTTCAATTGTATTTTAATTATTGTTGAGAATATTTTTTTTAAAACGAAATAATTTTTATATTTTTTGATTTTTTTTTCTATCTATTTCACAAATCTATTTATACAATATTTCTTTTTGATTTAATCCAAAAATCTTCAAAGGTATTACTTTCTTCCCATGACTTCATTTTGTTGATTGGAATTGAAGAAAATATTTCTTGAACAAGAAAAGGATATTCTCGACAGAATTCTATGAATTGAGTTGGAGGGATTTGAGCTCTATTTTCATCTATAAACATTATAACTTTTGTAGTGGAGATTCCATAACTTGAAAAGATAGCCAAGATCATCAAACAATTATCAACATTTAAATGTTCAATAAAATATTCAATAAGAATTAATTGAAGATCCTCAACAAGAAATTGATGTGCAAGCTCAAAGAGAATAATAGGATCAAATTGTGAATCATCCAATCCATCAAATTTATAATAAAAAAATTGAATTAAAACTTGAAATTCTTTAGAACTTACACCTTTGATTTGAACTTCTATCCGTCTATCTTGATTTTTTTGAGATTCAACAAAACCTCCAGAAAAAAGTTTTGCAAAGTAATCATTTCTAGAGACCATAATATTTCGATGAACTAAAATTCTTGTTCCATCTTCAAGTATTATTTCTGCATCACAAAATTGATCTTGAAACATTTTTGAGATCCAAGTAATATCTTTAATATTTAAAAATTTTGAAACTAAACTTGGAGGTGAAGTTGGTTTCTCAAGTTCTAAATAAAGGAGATGATTTCTTGCTGTTTGTCCTCCAATTAAATAAAGTCCATTTTCATGAATTATATAAGAAGGTTCCGTTTTTACTTTATGAAGACCTTTTCCAATTATTCTTTTTTTTCTCCATTCTTTTTTATGAATATTAAAGATATTAAATTGAAATGTATCCACAGAACGAATTAAAATAATTTCATTTCCATAAACTTTCATTAAATGAGAATTCCTTTGCATTTGAAAATCTTTCAACTTTTGATTAATTTTTGATTTAGTCCAAATTCTATTTTCTAAATTGAGTGAGTACATAAACTCTCCATCTTGTGAGAATGTTAAAAGGTTTTTGTCATATTCTAAGAAAAATTTTGAAGGTTGAGTGGGAGCAACTCCTTGGAATTCAAGTTTTTGCCACTCCATTGTTTGTAAATCCAAAGCATGAAGAGTTGTTGTTAGAGATGAAGTATTTGCTGTTCCATAATGAAAAAAAGTATGATTATAGACACATGCATCAGCAAAAATACATGCTGATGGTATCTCTCCTTTAGTTTGAACATCTCTCCATTCAAATGTTTCAAGATTGAGTCTTTTGAAACAATATTGATTTAAATTTTTGTCAGGATATCCAATAAAAAGGTATGAATGATAAACAAAATGATGAGGCATCCGAGTAAATAATACAATAGGATCTGGTGGATTAATGGTTCTAATTTCTTCCCAAGTATGTGTTATTAAATCAAATCGAGTTACTAGTGTTGTTGCAATTGCGAATTCGTCTTGACTGATAAAAGGTCCACATAAATAGAGTTTTTCTTCATATATTTCTAATACTACCTCCGAAAAAAATTGTTTCACAAAAGTATTCGAGAGGATTTTATACCTTGAATAATTCCCATTCTCAGCTAAAACTGAATCACATTCTTCTATTCTATCCAAAACTGCTCCTTTCCAATCTTTCACATCAATGCCATGACTTTCCAGTTCTTGGTCTAAGTAAGCAATGGTATCTTCTATTGTTGCCATCTTTTTTTTCTTTTGTATTTTTGAAAAAGTAAATATTTAAGAAATTGTCATTTATAATATTTTTTTTAAAAAATTGTTAAAAAGTATGACAAAGACGAAATTATCAATGGGAAAAAAAAAAAAGGAAAAAAGGCAAAAGGAAAATAGGAAAAAGGAAAAGAAGGAATAGAACCTTGTCCAAAAGAAATACTTAAATGAATTGAAAAATGTATTAAAGTTTTGAAATAAGTCTAATTCTATACAATTGAGAGAGTGGGATGTCTCTTTTTACTTCAAGAATTTTTGTAACGACAATCAAAAAAAAAAATATTGCCTAATTGCGCTAGAGGGTTGCTAAATTAAAAAAGAAAAAGAAAAAGAAAAAGAAAAAAATGTTATTGATGTTGATGTTTGTTGAAGAATAAAAGAAATTGTAAATCAAAAAACAAAAAGTGATAAGGAAGTTATTACCTGTATTTGTTTTTAATAAAGAAAGGGAGCTTCAAAATTGTTTTTTTTTTTTTTTTTGTTTGGGAGAAAAATTCGAGGTATTTATACTTTTAGGACAAAAACTTTTTGAAAAAGGGCTTTTGTCGACCTTTTGTTTTCTTTTGCTTTGCAAAATTTCTTTTTTTTTTGATACTTTGCTCTTTTTTTCTTTCACTTCGTT
>ERZ778024.3300-NODE-3300-length-11969-cov-6.227799_pt1 | contig 11969 bp, 10 predicted proteins | sample MGYA00375754_ERZ778024 | MGnify/ENA primary metagenome ERZ778024 (study PRJEB29350, sample SAMN05389827) | bioreactor metagenome | isolation source: Thiocyanate bioreactor | place: South Africa: University of Cape Town | collected 2014-02-18 ... | reverse complement strand
TACGAGATGATCTGGTGACTGGAGTTCAGACGTGTGCTCTTCCGATCTTCCTTTTATTTTATTTTTATTTTTATTTTATTTTATTTTCTCTTTCAAACTAAATCATTAAAAAAAAAAAAAAATTCCAATTCATTAAAGAAAAAGCCCCAAGAAAAATGAAAAGAACTGCAACAAATATAGATTCTGGAAATTGGGATACAGTATCTGATCTTAAATCAACACCTTCATATGTAAAATTAAAGGGAGTTATTGGAAATTCAAAAACAGTTTCTAGTGCAAATCGGATGATTAGAATTAGAAATCAATTACTCGAAATGCTCATTCAAACTTTATCAGTGACAGAAGATCTCTTGGACAAATTTCTTCGATTTATTGAAGACCCATTAAAATGGTGTCTCTACTTTTTTGAGAGTGAAGTTCACCCTTATACAGTTGTTTTGGTTCTCAGATTATTAGTCATAATACTGTTATTAAGACCCACAGTTTTGTCAAAATTTCGTTCTTCAAATGGCTTTGTAATTCTAAAGAACTCTCTCTTACCGCATTGGAATTTGGTCCAAGTATATGAATCACTTTTCGGACTATTTTTTGGAATAGATATGGCAAGGATACCCCTTGAATCACCTCAAGAAGAAAATTCCATTTCAAAACATCTTGATGAACCAAATTCAAATCCAACAATTGTTTGTCCTGAGGCCTTCAAAATTATTCTGACATTAGCGAAAAGGGGTGTGGATACACTTGTTTTTTCCCATCAAAAATTGTTAAAAGAAGATGAAGTCTCTTTTGATGTCTTACAAACACCTATCTCTCAACTCCCAACAATTAGATCTGGAATAGTCTCAATGATAATGTCAGGAACTGGAGCTTTTGGAGCCCCTGAATTAATTGAAAATAAAAAACCAACTGGAAAACAAGTCAGTGATGCAAACCCACAGGATCTTAATGAATGGACACATACCAATTCTGAAATTATTAATGGAGTTCTCCTCTTGGAGAGATTTATTTTAGATATTATTACTGAAAGATATAAAACTGGAATTTTTATGGAGTACGTCTTAAAAAGTGATTTCTTGGAAGATTTTACATCAATTAGCTTTCCTGTGTTATTTTCTGAATTGGAATATCAAAAAAAGGGTGCACCAGATTCTATCAATTTATTACCATCTGGACCAATTTTAAAAGAGGAAAAAGAGGGAAATGAAGAAAAGAAATTAGAATTGAGGTTCAATGAAATTTTTGCTTATCCACTTGGAAGGTTTCATTTTGATTTTCTCCTCGTCGTTGCGAAAGATCTTATCTTCACTTCAACCGTGAGCAAGATGGCTCCAAATGTTGATTTAGTTTTTGATTCAGCTTTTGCAACAGATGTTAGTATCATGAACTCATTTATAACCAAAATGTTAAATGTCCTAGTCGTTGAACTCAAAGGATTCATTGGAGATAAACAACCAAGGGGAGATATTCCTTCATTCTTAAGGGATCAAAAATCATTCTCAAGTATCCTCAAATTTTCAAATATAGCTTTTGAGAAAGTACTTCAAGGATCATATGTTGGAGGAGCTGATATACTTTTTGATTTTCTTGCAGAAGTTTTAGAGATGGTAAATCTTGAAGAACCTCCAACTGAAAGATTAACAAGTGGACTCATGAGATTGGCTCGATCAAATCTCGCAACTAGAGAGGATAATACACTTGCATTAATGAAATTATTTAATCGAATTCTACTCTATCAACTTGAAGAGTCTCATAATAATAGTGAAAGGAAGATGATGTTTGCAACTCGAATTATTTATTACCAAAAAGTTATTCTTGGTTCTGCAAATACAGATCTTGAATTCTTTCGCTCAATTTGTTGTTATTTGTATCAATATTTATATGATACTAATCAAGATGTTCAAATTATCTCAATGAACATTTGGAAACTAGTTATTCTCTCAAAACAACAGGAACTTGAATCTCTCTTCAAAACCAAGAATAAAACAATCAATGTCGTAGCTTTAATAGAAGGTTTCAAACATTTAATTCATTCTGAAACTGGAATTGTTGCTTTTCAAGAGTTCCTCAAGCAAAAGAAAAATGAATTAGACCTCATTTTTGATGAGAACTTTTCAAAATCTTGGAACAATTTAAAAAATCAAGAAACAAAAAATAAACAAGAAGCCAAAAATTTATTAAATCAAAAACGGACCTCAAAAACTAAAAGGCTTCAAAAAGAGGAACAACTTGAACAAGAGCTCATGATAAAGACAAGTACCTCCTCACAATTAAGGTACTCAAAATTAGTTGATAAAGAGAGTTTGAAATTTTCTTTAAGTGAAAAGGATACAATTCGTCAGTTATCAAAGAATAATGAGATTTGGGAAAAGTTAGATCTCTCATTTCAACTTGAAGTTAGTATTTGGGGAGGAATGGAAGACCCATACCTTCAACGATGGAAGTTAGACCTTCATGAAGGACCATCAAGAATGAGATTAAAATTAGAAAGAAATCATCAATTTTATACTCGTTACCCTTTTTGTCCTGAGGATCTTGAAAGAGACACAGATTACCTTCCACCATCAAGTTTTTATACTCCAGAGTACCTTCAAAAAATTGGAAAAGAAAAATCTGTCTTGAATTCACCTGCTATTGGTCCTGGTTTGTTGACCTCAATGAATTTTTCAAGTCTTCAAGATTTAAATAAAGCCTCCATTATTACTCTAGCAAATTCTGCAATTATAAAACAAGATGAATCAATCAAAGGTGAGAAAGAAGAGGATAGTCAAAATCATAGTCAGAATCATATTCCCGGTCAAAAAGATGAACTTGAAAATAAGAACCATGAAGAGAATACTCCAAATGAAATTGATCGTGATAATGAGAGTATTCTTGAAAGAGATGAAGATACTGAGAATGATAATGAACTTGATACAGCAAAATATCCTGGAGCTGAAGATGAATTTATTAGTGTGAGCAAACATGATCAATTTTTATCACAATTTCTCCCTCATTATCAAGTATTTGAAATTCATAATTGTGTTCGTGTTTCAGGATTAGATATTTATGAAGGAATCTTAGTTGTCACCCCAAATGTCCTTTTTTTTATTGATCACTACTATCAAAAGTCAAAAGATGAGATTGTTCCAGTTGTTGAGATTCCAAGAGAGAAGAGGGAATATGCACAATTGGCAGAGAAAAATATCAAATCAGTTTCTAGTACGACTTCTAACCTTGTTCACTCATTTGTTTGGAAAGAAATTAGAGATATTTATAAAAGAAGATTTCTTTTGAGGAACGTTGCTTTAGAACTTTTTATGAGAGATGGAGAGGGATGTTTGATTGCTTTTCATCATCTAAAAACAAGGGATTCAATTTATAATCGATGTCTTAATAGGGCAAAAGCAAACCCAGTTGCCGAAGCAATTACTGGAACAGTTAGAGGAGAAGTCATCCATACATCTAAATTCCCTTCCTCCTTGAGCTTGGGTGAGATTACAACAAAATGGGAAAGAAGGGAAATTACAAATTTTGAATACTTGATGCAATTAAATACGAGAGCAGGAAGGACATATAATGATTTGACACAGTATCCCGTCTTTCCATGGATTCTGAGAGACTACACAAGCGAAGAAATTGACCTCTCCAATCCAGAAGTTTATCGTGAATTAGACAAGCCAATGGGAGCTCAAACAAATGAAAGACTTCAAGGATATATTGAAAGATATAATGAGATGGAAGATGACCCTTCCTCACCAAAATTTTTTTATGGAACTCATTACTCTTCTTCAATGACAGTTTGTTTGTATTTACTTCGTTTGGAACCTTTCACTCAAGAATATTTGGAACTTCAAGGGAATCATTTTGATAGACCAGATCGATTATTTCATTCTATTCCAGATGCTTGGGAATCTGCTTCTCAAACTGTTCCACTTGATGTTCGTGAGTTAATTCCAGAGTTTTTTTATCTCCCAGAATTCCTCAAAAACACAAATCGTTTTGATTTTGGAAAGAAAGATAATCATATTTTAATTGATAATGTTGTTTTACCTCCTTGGGCTAAAGGTGACCCCGATTTATTTATTAGAATTCAAAAACAAGCACTTGAATCTGAATATGTTTCTCAAAATCTTCATAATTGGATTGATTTAATTTTTGGATACAAACAAACTGGAAAACCTGCTGAAGAAGCTTATAATGTCTTTCACCATCTCTCCTATGAAGGTAAAGTTGATATTGATAAAATTACTGATCCAATTGAAAAGACCTCGACCATTGGAATTATTAATAATTTTGGACAAACACCAACTCAATTATTTAAGAAGCCCCATCAAAAGAGACAACCCTTAGAGGATTCAGAAATTATTCTTTCCCCTTTAACAACTTCAAATGAGATGGCAACTAATCTTGGAATTTCCCTTACCTCTTCAACACATTCATATCTTCCAACTGATGTTAGTTCAAGTTTATCATTTGTAGATTCTCCATTTGTTCAAGTTCAGCATCCAAATCATTCTTTAGTTCCCTCTTTCCATTTAACTTCAGAAAAATTAATTCAATCTATAGCTCCAGTAAAAGAGATAGGTGCTCCTGTTGGATACATTTGTTGGATGGGTGATAAAATTGCTGCTTTTAGTCCAAATCAACGTCCATTCCCTGGACACTCAAATAGATATGTTGAATGGGGTTTTAAAGATGAATCCTTAAGATTCATTTCCAGTGATTCTAGAACGTTTAGTATCTTTGAATCACTTCATCTGGGACAAATTACCACGACTGCTTTTGCTTTAAATGATCGATTAGTTACTGGAGGAGAGGATGGCCTTGTTCTTGTTTGGAAAATCCCAGGTAAAATTCGACAAGAGCTAAAACTTCTCCAAAATCTTTCTGGACATTTGGAACCAATAACCACTATCTCTGTTTCAAATAACTTTTCAATTATTGTCTCAGCATCAAAAGATTGTACTTGTATTATTTGGGATTTGACTTCCCTTCAATACCTTCGAACTCTAACTGGTTTTGATAAACCTGTCACTCAAATAGTTGTCAATGAAAAAAATGGAGATATTGCAATGTGTTCTGGAAATTGGTTATATCTTTGGACATTAAATGGTGTACTATTAGCAAAAGTTCAAACAAATACCTCCAAGAAAGGCTCTATATTATCATTATGTTTTTATGAATCTCAAGGAACTGAAGGTGAACTCTTATTTACCTCTCATGCGAACTCAAAAATTAGAATCTGGAGTTTACTTCATGATAAAGATAAAAATGAGGAACATTTACACTTTGATTACTCAAGAAATCAACTTGGAAATACTCAATCTGAATCAAATTGGATTTTAAAACCCCTCCATTGTCTTGATTATTTAGGAGATAGAGATTTTCAACCTGAAGGAAATAATCGACCCAAATCCCCTCAACTTACTTCAATTGTTCTTGTTCATGATCAAAAAAGACTTTATGTAGGTGATTCTTCAGGATGTGTTTATGCTTATTCTTTTCCTGATTCTGATGAAAAGCATTGGGTAAAAGATGCAATGGTTGATTCTTGTCCAGTTTGTTCTATAAAATTCAATGTAAGAGAAAGGAAACATCATTGTCGAAGCTGTGGTGGAATCTTTTGTGCTAATTGTTCAAAATATGAAGCTGATATCCCTGATTCTGTTTCAGTTCCTAGACCAGTTAAACAATGTCAAGATTGTTATAATGCAACAACGAAGAAGTGAAGTTAATTTAGGAGTGAAAGTGAAGTTGATTTAAAGGAGATTTAGAAGAAGAGATTTCAAAAGAGAATGAAATGATTTTGAAGAAAGAAAAACTAACTTGTGAATATATTTTAAATAGACTTTTTTTAATTTGAGATAGATTCGTTTTACTTAATTTTATATTTATTTTAATTGATTCCCTGAATTCAAACATTAATTATTAATAATTAAAGTTGTAAATTGGAAGTTTGGTGGCCCTGCTCTCACTCTCATTTAATGCTCAAATTATAATTGATTCAATTCAAGAAGTACCAACTCCTCTCAATAAATTCAATTCAATTCAATTCAACACTTTCATAACCAACTTGAACCTCTTCTAACGTTTCATTTGACTCATAATTACTCATAAGAAGTTCTTTGGAAGTACCAAGTCTTCCCATATATTATTAATTACATACATATTGAAAACTTGGCCAAAATACAAGCAATAATTAGAAGCATAAATATTTAATACAAGTAGATAACCAATTTTTATTGTCTTATAATAAATAAATAATAGGTTCAATAAGTTTGAATACACAAATAGCATTGGAAAAGCTTAATTAGACTAAACAAATGAACTTGGGATTTCTCAAAGTTAAAGCTGACCAGCTGCAATCAGTAGCTACGAATGAGTTGGTTGGGAAAACTATTGATATTGGAAGCTATTCTCTTGTTATTGAAAGAAAGTTAGCTGAAGGTATTGGATTTTGTTAAGCTTATTACAAAAGATGTTTATGAGTTTAAAATGGATAAATATAAACTTATTGAATTCTTCTTTGTTTAGGTGGATTTGCTCATGTATATCTTGTTAGATCTGTTGTAACTGGTGAACAATTTGCATTGAAGAGAATTGTTATTGGAAACACTGATGTATTGAAAGCAACAATGGCAGAACTTCAAATAATGGTTTGCTTGATTAATTCATTTCAAAATTCTACTCAAACTTTGACATTAATTTAAAACTGGATTCAAATCATTCAATCAACCATTTTTAATAAAATAGAAACAATTATCTGGATCTGATAAAATTGTCAAATATCTTGATTCAAAAATTATTGGACAACATGAAATCTTAATTCTTATGGAATATTGTCCAAGTTTGAATTCTTCTATTGATTTATTTTCTTTTTTTAATTTCTCTCAAATTCAAACATTCAAAAAAAAAGACACACTTGTTGCATATTTGAATTCAAGATTTCAATCAAGATTAAATGATTCAGAAATATTGGCAATATTTAGTAGTGTTTGTGAATCTGTTGCTTACCTTCATTATCAAAATCCTCCAATAATTCATCGAGATTTAAAGGTTTATTTATTTTTCTTTTTTTTTTTGACTAATTCTTCCTTCTTTTACTTAGTAGTTGAAAAATTGATGAGATCTTCTTAAACTAAACTTTTTTTTTTTTTCACTTCAGGTTGAAAATGTATTAATGTCAACAAAAGGAGAATTTAAACTTTGTGATTTTGGAAGTGCAACAACAAATGTTATTAAAATAACAAATTTCAAAGATATTGGAATTTATGAAGAAGAAATTCAAAGATTTACAACACTTGCATATCGTGCACCAGAAATGTGTGATCTTTACCTTAAAAAGACTATAAATGAAAAATCTGATATTTGGGTTGATTTTTTTTAAAAAAAAGAATCAAATTTTAATTATTTCAAACTTTTAATTTCCAAAAAAAAAAAAAAAATCAAGTCCTTAGGATGTTTACTATACAACCTTTGTTATTATAAAACTCCTTTTGAAGATAGTGGACAATTTGCCATTTTAAATGCAAAATATCAAATTCCATCAAGTCCACATTATTCTCAAGAGTTACAGAGCTTGATTCGTAATTTTTTTCTTGATTTATATATTTTTTTTCGAAATCCAAAATTTCGAAATATAATTGAATTTAATTATAGCATTTATGTTAAATGTTGACCCTGATCGGAGACCAAACATTTTTCAAGTCCTTGAAAGGGTTTCAATTTTGAGAAATTGTGCTTGTCCAATCCAAAATGTAACTTTTATTTTTTTTAAAAAAATTAATAAAATAAAAGAAGTCAATAAAAATAAAATAAAATTAAATTAAATTAGATCTACAAAGATGTTCAAGAACATCCACAATCTGAACAACCTCAACAATCTCAACAACAACATCAACAACATCATCATCAACAACAACATCATCAACAACAACAACAAACACAAACACAATCAAATCCTCAAATCAAAACTCAAACTACATTAGAAATTCAAAAAAATATTGTTCCTATGAGGAGAGGAAGACAAAAGAATACTCAAACTGTGAACTCAAACCCAGAAGTAAAAACTTCACCCAATCAATTTCCACAAGATTCATTTTCTTCAGATATGACATTTTCACCTTCAAACCCATTTAATGACTCATTTGGATCATCTTTTTCAAATTCAAATTCTTCAACAACTCAAACTTCTTCTTCAAATTTTGATGATGCTTTTGGCGAACCTTTGAATACAAACTCACCTATTATAACCTCTTTTGATGATGCATTTGGATTTTCAACTTCTTCTCCTTCTCCTACTTCTCAACCAACATCCCATCCTCAATCTCCTATGAAAACTCCAAATTCCTCTTTCCTTGACCCAAATTCAAATCCAAATTCAAACTCAAATTCTAGACCAAATACCAGACCAAATTCTCAACCAAATTCTCCAATGACAATTCAAACTTCAGTTTCAAACTTTCAAACTCGAACTCATACTAGATCACAATCAGAAGGAAACAAGGACTCTCAATTTTATACTCAACAAAATCATAATTTAAATCCTCTTTCCAACTCTCAACCTAATTCTCGTCCCAGTTCCCAATTTTCTTCAAAACCATCCTCTAGATCTCATTCAATTGGTATCATGGATCCTGATCAACTCAATTCTCCAATAATTAGTGAGTTACAAGAAGCCATAGGGCAACAATTAAACATAGAAAATCGTTCAAATACAAGTAGTCCCCTCAAATCCCTTCATTCACCTCATTCACCTTATCCTGAAGTCTCCACTTTTAATACTCATAAAACACTTGATCCGTCAAAGAGAAAGAAAAGAAGACACCAATCTCAAAATCGAACTAATTGGGTTCAAAAAATGGTTTCTCAAAAGGACTCTCCTAAAAGCAATTCAAGAAATATCCTTTCATTTTTTATTTTTTTATTTTTTTTGTTTTTTTGTTTTTTGATTATTTTACTTACTTTTTTTTTTTTTTTTTTGATTATTTTTATATTTTACTTTTTACTTTTCAAATTTTCCTTAACTTTTTCTTACAAATTATTGGAGAACTTTGGAAAATTTCAGATTCTAGCCAACCTTTAGAATGGGTTTTCTCTGAAATCTTGAAGTATTTAAACCAATTAGATGCTCAATCACACCTTTATTCTTTATTTCTACTACATCGTATTGCTATTGAAGGTCCAATGTCCTCCTTAAAAAACTTAACCCAAAAAGTCTCTTTTATTGATAATTTGAGAAGAGTTTCTCAAACAAGTAAATTTTTCTTTTTTCTTTTCCTTTTTCTTTTTTTATTTTCTTTCCTTTTATAATTCCTATTCTTTACTTAGATAAAGTTGCTGTGAAAAGGATTAATACGTACTCAGATTGGTTGTCCAAGAAAATTCATTTCTTAGAAAAACATCCAGAATTTGAAGGAACCTACTCTTTAGAACAATTCTTTTATTATTTCCAAAAACCTTCAAATCAACCAAAACAAATTAATTTTCTAAAGTAAGATTTTTTTTGCTTTTTTTTATTGTCCATAATCCTTGAATTCAAATTATTTTTTTAGTGCTGACTTTGTCAAGGAACTTGTAGAGCTTTATAACTCAATGGATGAAATGAGAGAACTTCTCTTCGAAATGACACCTGGAGAAGATATTATTTTATATTTAATTCAATCAGCATTAGTAGAAGAATCACTTTCAATTTATACTTTAATATTACATCTCACTTCCAAAATGAAAGGTAATTTTTATTATTATTTTTTTTTTTTTTCCTTTTTTCTTCTAATATTTCTCTATTCAAATCAATAAATCAAGAAAACCCTCAATTCTCGCAAGATCTTCATGCATTAAATATTCGAACAACTAAACTTCAAACCTCTCTTGCTTCATATTGTGAAAAGGTTTCAAAACAATTTAGTGGATGTTTATTTAGTCTCCCAACTGTTCCAAGCTTTCCACAAGTATTTCTTTTTTTTTTTTGAAAAAATCAAATTTTAATTCTCATCTTTCTTTAGGAAAAATCAACTTTTGATTATCCTCCTTCTTGTGGAACAAAACATTTACTTAGACTTTCTCAAAGGGAAGTTGATATTACTTCTCTCTCAGTTTATGCAGTTTATGCACAAAAACTTAAAGAAGCTGCTCATATGAAAGTTGACACTTCATTTCTTGTATTTGCTGGACAAAGATATGATTCTGCAATGTCATCAGATTCAGAATAAATTATTTCATCCATTAAAAGAAAAAGAAAAAGAAAAAGAAATCTTTAAAGTTATTTATTTTTATGTTCAAAGGTTATTGTCGAGTTGAAGTTGATTTGGGGGTGTTTGTTTAAAATCTGGGAACACAATTTCGAATACTTGTGAAAAGTGTTCTACGAAATGAACATTTATTCCTTCTTTAATGTTTTCATCTAACTCTTCCCAATCAGGTTGATTTGATTTTGGTAAAATAACTGTTTTCATTCCTGTTCTTTTTGCTGCAATTATTTTCTCTTTAACTCCACCAATTCTAGTGACACGTCCAGTTAAAGTGAGTTCTCCTGTTAAAGAAGAAAAGAAAAAAGAAAGGAAGAAAAAAAGAAGAAATGAGGACAATAATAAAGTAAAATAAAATAAAATAAAATAAAAACTAACCTGTCATTGCAAGTTCGTGGACTGGTGGCATATTAAGTGCAAGTGAAGCAAGTGTACAAGCAATTGTAATTCCAGCTGATGGTCCATCTTTTTTAGTGGCTCCATCGGGAACATGTAAATGGATTGCATTTTGTTCAAAGAATTTATTTTCTGGGTCTAAGTCTGCAAGGAATGCTGGAAAATCGTATTATATTGAAATTTAAATTTTACAAATAAAAGGCGAATAAAGAAAAGAAAAGAAAAGAAAAGAAAAGAAAAGAAAAATCAAACATTTAACAAATGAATATGCAATTGAAGCTGACTCATTCATTACATCTCCTAATTGTCCTGTTTTAACTAATCCTTTTTTCTCTTTTGAACCCTTTTCAACAATACTTTCAAAATACAATGTTGATCCACCTTTTTATTTTTGAAGATTGATTTTGATTAGACCAAAGTAATGGAAATAAAAAATTATTATGATATAAATAAATGAAATTGAAACCCATAGCTGTCCAAGCAAGACCTGTTACAACTCCAACAGGATTAACTTCAAAAGCTCTATCTTTTGTAAATATTGGATTTCCTAAATATTCTTGAAGATCTTTAGCATCAAGATTTTGCTCTTCTTCAGCTTGTCCTTTCACCACTTTCAAAGCAACTTTTCTATAAATTTTATCAATATGTTTTTGAAGATTTCTTACACCAGCTTCACGACAATAAGAGTGAATAATTTCTTGTAAAGCTTCTTTTGTGAAATGAAGTGTGTTTGGTTTTAATCCGCTATTCTTTTCCGCAAGTGGACATAAATATCTTTCTGCAATATGATACTTGAAAAAAAAAAAAAAAAGTTAATTTCAAATGAATGAAAAATGAGAAGGGAGAGAAAAAAAGAAAGAAAAAAAGTTACTTTTTCTTCTTCAAGATAACCGGATAAACGAATAACTTCCATTCTATCAAGAAGAGGTGGAGGAATTGTATCGAGAACATTTGCTGTACAAACAAATAAAACTTTAGAGAGATCGATTGGAACATCAAGATAATGATCAAGGAAAGAAGAATTTTGTTCTGGATCAAGCATTTCTAGTAATGCTGATGCAGGATCTCCAGTGTGACCACGACCAATTTTATCTATTTCATCTATTAACACAAGTGGGTTTTCTGTTTGAGTTTTCTTTAAACATTGAATCATTTTTCCTGGCATTGCACCAATATATGTTCTTCTATGACCTTTAATTTCTGCAACATCATGTAATCCTCCAACACTAAATCTATAAAATTCTCTTTGTAATGTTCTTGCAATTGATTTTCCGATTGAAGTTTTTCCAACTCCTATTAATTTGATAATTCCAAATTTTGTGATTAGAATTGTCATGAAGAGAGAAA
>ERZ778024.3298-NODE-3298-length-11976-cov-60.419428_pt1 | contig 11976 bp, 7 predicted proteins | sample MGYA00375754_ERZ778024 | MGnify/ENA primary metagenome ERZ778024 (study PRJEB29350, sample SAMN05389827) | bioreactor metagenome | isolation source: Thiocyanate bioreactor | place: South Africa: University of Cape Town | collected 2014-02-18 ... | reverse complement strand
TTATTGGAAAATCCTATGGCAAAGAGTAGAAACGATCTTCATCTTGGTCGAATAAGTAACAAGAAGTGAATTAAGACTAAATTCACATCGATCTCCTTGATGACAAGCCGGACAAAAACAAAGAACTACGATTTGTTGGCAAAGAAGTTGTATGATAAAAATCGAGCTTCATTCATTTCACCGGTTTTTTCGAACTCACTCTATCAAATAAACAAAATTCATGTTTTATTTTAACTGCAAAAACAAAACATTGAATAAACAAGAATGTCCGTACAACAATCAATATTTTACTTTTTTAAATACAAGTTCAACAAGAGTCGAACAAAATATGTTTCGTCAGTTAATAATAACTGATTTTATCTTTTGAAACAAACAAAGATAAAAAAACATCTTTTCATTTTAAATGAATAAATATTATTCATAATACACACCTCACTTTCTTTTAGATTTTGTATAGAAATGAATGAAAATATTTCCATTAGACAAGAATTACAACCATTTAAAGATCTTTTCACTTTTCTAATTACTCAAAATCTAGAACTAACAAAAAAAGTTGCAGAAATTAAAATACAAATGAATAATCAACAACATTTACAACTCGTTGAACATCGATTAAACAATTGGAGTGAGTTATTCGTCATTCAGGTCAATCTTTTCATAAATAAGATCTTCTCGTTTTTTCAAAAATTAATTACATTCGAAATATTTTTATCACAGAATATACTCTATTTCGCTTCAGTTCTCAACAAAGAAGTCATTTTCATTTGCATTAGTCGTATACTATTCAAAACAAAATATTTTTTAAATTCTTTCCTCCTCAAGGATTAGTAGTGAATGAAGTTGGTGATATTTATGTAGCTGATTCAGGGAATCATCGAATAATGTGTTGGGTATTGTGATCAAAAGAAGGCAGTGTTGTTGTTGGTAGTGGTGGTAATAATGAAGGGGAAGGATTAAATTAGTTGAAGTATCCTCAAGGTTTATCATTTGATGTCGAAAATAATCTTTATGTTGCCGATCTTGAGAATAACAGAGTTCAACGATTTTTGATTGATAAAAATGAAGATAAAACTCAAGAAACTTCAGTGGATGAAAAATCTTTTGAATTGAATATACGTGACAAAATACAGATTCAGTGACCCACAGTGAAAAAATGAAGAGAACAAGAGTTGACAATCAGTGATTATCACGAACACAATACATTAAACCCATTTGCATGACCCACTGCTTAATATTACCAAAAATTCCACAGATTCGATGATCATTATTGGGAACTGATAATAATTGTGGAGTGCCACCATCATTCGTACCAAACCATTGACTACGTCGTTGATTGGTAACAATTTGTAAAGCATCAACCCAAGCGACACTTCGCACCGCGAAATCTGTGATAAATTCATCATCTTCCAATATAAAATCATGCGGTACACCGCCTCTTTCGCCAAAAATGAGCGTTTCTTCTTCGGTAAAAAATTCGATACCATCGAGAGCGCGACCAGAATAGATTCGCAGTTTTGTAAAAGATTCATTATGAAATAAAACTGTTGAAGGTGAACCTTCATAGTATTCTAATTTCTTTGTTTTCCAAACTTTTCCTAGCGGAGGAACTTCTTCACCATCGATCAAAGTTTGAACATTATCGACGGACGCTGTTTGTCCATTGAGAGCAATAACATTAATCTTTATTTTTCCTTCTCCATCAGCATGTTTCCGTAATTCTTCTTCAGAAATAATCACTTCATGAACCCATTTTTGATTGACATATTCAATCCATGATTTTGCAAATTCATTCTTCTCCAAAAATATTTCCATAACCACAAGTGCACTTGCTGATTTAACCAAAATACCTTGGTCGATTCCAAAAATCTGTGGTATACCACCTTTTTCAACAGTTGAATCCGCAGGCAATGCAAAACATGGATGAGCTCGAAATCTTAATAGATCCAATCGATGCCACGCACATTCTTTACCATTTAATGCTGGTGGACCAGGTGGTTCAGTGACTGAAAATGATCGACTTAAACGAATATAATCTCGCATCATTACACCGCTTCGTTGATGAGGACAACCGAATGCATGTCCAACTTCGTGCAACATTGCACCAATACCAACATTCGCTGCAATCCAATATGTATCACCTTCACCATCGATACCAAGGTAATTTGTATCGACAGGTCGTGTGTTCATAAAACTTGGAATTATTTCTTCGAATGATGTTGGCCAAGAGAAGAGAGTATGAGAACCAAATATTCCCAAAGAATGTTCCAAATTAACACCGCCTCCTCCTAATGCTTCATTTCCAGTGACACGACCATTTTCAGAATGAGAATCTAAGATTAATGCAGCGACATAGTTTCTTTCGGCTGTAAATCTTGGACGAATAGCTTCTAATGCAATACTCCATAGGCTATACTTTGTTTTTCCATCAGAATTGTGTTTTGTTCGTTGTGGATTACGAATTTCAGCAATTGTATAATTCGTTTTCACGACATGAACAATGGCTGTATGTCGAAATGATTGATCATTCGAACTCAAACTATCAGCTTGCCAGGATTCATCCAAACGAAATGAACGATGACCGAAACCATTCGAATACATTTGTGAGGCTGTGTACGCTTGCCAGAAATAACCTGTTAATCGTAATTTTTTAATTGCTGTTTCTAAATTGGGTGGATGCTTTGCATCTGGAGTATCATCATAAGTAAGTGGAGAATCAGATCCAACGATAATACATAAATGAAGAGGAGGATTTTGTAATAATGGAATATATTTGACTGTCCAAGATGATTTCCATTGATCAATACTATTATTATCAAATGTTAATTGGATTTGATTTTTACCAGGTGATAAATGAATCAGTGCTTTAAAATGTCCATTTCGTACAAGAAATGATTGATTTGGAAAATTATTATTATGAGCTGAAATTACGATGGTACCATTTCCATTTGATCCACAAGTTCCTTTGACCAGAAGAAGACGAGAATGAACTTCGCTATTAGATGGATGTGAAGTTATACGCGGTGAATAATTCGAACTTTCACCGTATGTTAAATCAATCTGTACTATCGATAGAACGATCAAACTGGTTAACCATTGTATATTCATCATATTCGCATTGATAATCAAAAAAAGAATAATAGAAGCTCGCATATTTCGATTTGTTTTTTCTCGACGATATTTATACGTTCTTTACACTTACTTTCTATAGAAATTTGATCCATTTAAAAGACCAGGTAATCTGTCTTAATCCTTTACAAACCACCTGTCCTATCAATGCGATGATACAGACTGTTTTTGTTTTGAAAAGAAACTAAAAAATGGCAAACGTTATCGTGTATATTATGACAATTTTCTCGTTTATTGAAATAAAACAAAGTTAACAGATTCGTACTTCATCTGTAGTTTTAAATCGTTTATTGTTTGTGTCTATTTGGTCGATCTTTTTTCCAAGCCAAATGCTTTCAGGTAGATATCGTTGTTCCCGTCGAAAAACTGATCCTACTGTATTATCGTTGATCCAATCTCTCACTTCTTTACGAATGTTCGATCTATGAATTATGGGAGACAAGATTCGTAATTGAACACAACGTTCGACAATGATTTTCAGTTGTTTTAAATCACTTATCGGAATTTGTAGATCTTTGATTTGAGTTGGTAACAATGAGCAAATATGCTCTAAACATGCACGCATTCGATATGAAATATACAGAAGCCCGATTTCTAGCTTTGAAAGTTGTTGACAATTGGAAAGATATGTAACCATCAAGTATAGTGATTGGTTATTAAAATTCTTCCACCAATTAATGAATAATTTAATTTCAATTAAATTCGACAAGATTAAATGGTTTTCAAACAATTGAATGATGTTTGTTGGAACATTACGATCGAATTCAATCTTTAGAGTAGTGATATTCGTACGTGATCCTACAACGTTCTGAATATCATCGTTAGTTATATTCGAACGAACGCGTATACATAAATCTTTGGATGATGTATTTGTTGTGGAATTTTCTTTGAGATTCGGAATGGTAAACAAGGTTATTGGTGAATCAAAATTTCCTGTAATAAACCATTTTTTATGTTCAAGCCAAAATGGAGTTTGAAATGATTCAATTAAATCTCTCAAGTCTTCTTGTTCTGTAGAAAAGCTATATGCTGAACAATGGAATTCGAATTGAGTTAAACAAGGTAGATTGACTTGGATAAATTGTTCCCATTCTTGACTATTGAATAAGAGACGATTTTTGAATTTTAAACGTCGCAGCGAGGGTGTGAGTAAGAGAAATTTTTGAAATTCACTTATAGGAACATTAAGCTCCTCGATGATGAGCGATTCTAATTGTTTAAATAGTATTTCACACGGTTGAACAGGAATTAAGGAGGTGTTAAACGATTTGAGAGTTAGTTTACGCAACCGTGGAGAACATGAAATGGCTTTTGAAAGAGTTTGAAATATAAAATCGTCATTAATAGTTAAATTTTCAACTGAACATTCTAATGGCCATTCAATGTCTTTAAGTCGATGTCGCCTTAAAAGATTGATATCAATATAACGAATCGTTGGTTGAGAGATAATCTTTAATAGATTGAAATTCGTTTTCTTTCGTCGTCGATCATCACAATGTTGAATATCCACTATAAACGATCGTAATAAACTTATATCGAGACGTTTAAGTAAATAATTGAATTGTGCTTCATCGATACCAATTAAAGTCAACGATTGGAGACGTGATAATTTTTGAAGACGAATTAATCCGAAAAATGGTTCGAATTGATTAGGAATTGTTTCTGTATTGTAAAGTGTTAAAGTTTGAATATATTCAGTTGGAATGAAATGAAGAAGTACACCAAAATTTGGTCTTGATATTAATCGAAAATCGAAATTATATCGATTGTATGTTTGAGAAATGGATCGAAATAATCGACAGACCGGTCGAACAGAGAAAAATATTGTTTCAGCATCGAGATTGTCGAATATATTATGAAGAATTTCAACAGGCAACTTATCCATTGTAAAAACGAAAATATTTCGATCAGCGATGTAGGCTTTTTCCGAGCTGTGACTCGGTAAAAGAGACATTGATGACTAATATCGTTAGATGTCAGCATATATTTATCTGGAGGATTGAAATGTCCATAAACGCCTCCCCCACATTAGAAGCCCCTTGGGAGTTTTTACTATTGGGAAGGAGGAAACAACTAAGACTTCACGTCTGAAGTCATGCGAAGTCTGCAGTTTCTCCCTTTGTTTTGTGGTTGCAACTTTTTCATTCGATACAGCTTTAGATCTTTTACCAACTGTTAAACAATCGGTTTGGAGAAGGTTTCTGCGAAGAATTAATTGTAAATAAAAAAAACAACTCTTCATTATCTTCTGAAACATATTGTCTAACTACACATTTTATATGTTGTATTTGACAATCTTAATGACATGACTTGTAAGTATTAACTTAAGAATATCATTAAGATAGATATATTTCAATAGTTAATATTCTATGAATCATATTCTCTTTCTCGTCTCAGTAAGAAAATAAGATAAAAAATTAATTTATCATTTTCTCTTGTCAAAGCGAAGAGGTATATAAACGCGAAAGAAACAACAGATTGTTAATGACTTTAAGATGGCAAATCGTACGAGAACAGATACGCGAATGGTGCGAAAATTACTTGTCCTTGGCGATGGTGCGGTTGGAAAAACAAGTCTGCTAAATGCTTTCAAAGGTGACCCTTTCAATCCACCGTATTTGCCGCATGTAGCCCATGGTTATTCCATCGCTGTTGAAGTAGATGGAAAATCAGTGAGTATATAAAAAGAGACTTGATTTCTAATGAGCAAGTCAATGTTTTGATTTCTAGTTCCAATTAGATCTCTATGATAGTAGCGGCAATGAAGACTATAGTCGTCTTCGTCCACTTGCTTATCCTGGCACCGATGTCTTTCTACTTTGTTTCAGCATCGATATGCCATCATCGGCTTCCAATGTTGTTGACGTATACAATCCCGAAATACGACATCTCCTTAAAGGACTCCCTATTACCGTTATATTAGTCGCTTGTAAAATTGATTTAAGAACAGATCCTTCAACTTTGGAGAAAATGAAAGAGCAAGGTCAAACATTGGTAACAAGTGAACTTGGTAGACAGATTGCTGCCGAAATTAAAGCTGATGCTTATATGGAATGTTCATCGAAAACTCGTGAAGGTATTACTGATCTATTTACTCATGCTGCACGTTTGGCAATCAAACATCAGCTCCGTACTCATTCTCGACGCAAACGATCATGTTTTTTGTGTTGATTCACTCTTCACTTTTTTTCGAAATGTGGTAATGACATAGCGAACTGAGCTAAAAATAAGAAAATAAAAATATTGCAAAACTAATGTAACTCGCTTTTGTTTTCGGCTAAAACGAATATTCTATATGCATAGTGACTCCATAATTCATGATTTTGATTGGCTTATATTTATTGTAATGCATTATCACTCTGTGCAGTATTTTATTACTTTTTTTTTGTGTTCTGTTATTTTGCTGAGTAAGCACAACATAAAAACGTGTTTGCCTTTTTTGTTTTGTACGAGGTTCTATACTTCCTTTCTATACTTTATAAGACTCTTGTTAATGGCTCAGCCGTCAAGAACAACATCAGAATTTAATCTTTGTCAATGCCCTATTACACATCAATTGTTTCAAGATCCCGTAGTAGCCGAAGATGGATATACATATGAAAGAAAAGCAATTGTTAATTGGATTAATACTAACGGAACAAGTCCAGTGACACGACAACCACTCAGTATTAATCAATTGCGTCCAAATTTAACAATTAAAAATATGGTTGATGAATTTCGAACGAAGAACTTCTATTTTAAATTAGATACACACATAAAAAAGAAATCACGTCGAGCACTATTTCAAGCACATGGAAAAACTGTATGGGAAGCCGAATGGATTGGACAGAATGGTCCACCAATTTGTTTAATGAAAATTAATGGTGCTAAAGCATTAAAGGAAGCATCGTTCTATGAAACAATGACTCGACATCCATACATTGTTAAAACATATGGTTTCGTAGAAGAACCTACTGATATCACATCGAATTCAATTACATTATTGCAAGAATATGCAGGCGAAGGTAATCTATTCGAACTATTACAAGAACAACGTTCTGTACTTCAGCAATCTGTTTTATGTGAAATGTTTATTCAAATAAGTGATGCAATGGTATTTCTAGCACATAATCAGATTATACATGGTGATTTAGCATGTCGAAACGTGCTTGTATTTCGATATGATCCAAATGAATCAAAAAATAATCTTGTTAAAATAACAGATTTTGGTCTTAGTCGTGGAAGTTCAATTTATGCTCCAGCAGGATCAGGATCAACTACAACATTAACGATAGTTCCAATACGATATGCTGCTCCTGAAGTTTTGAGCAACAGCAATGAGAGAAATTCATATACAACAAAATCTGATATGTTTTCAATGGGTGTATTGATGTGGGAAGGTTATACGAAAGGAGAAATGCCATGGTCACAGATAGAAAATGATAATGAAGTTTCTCGAAAAGTTATCAATGGTGAACGTTTACCAAAGCCAGAAAAATGCAGTGAACAGATGTGGTCTGTACTGTTGAAATGTATGTCACAACAACCAAATGATCGCCCATCATTTGAAGATTTGAAACGGCAACTGTTAGGATTTGTAACAAATCCTTTAGAAAACTCAAATGTATGTATTGGAGTGGCACATGATGAAAATCATGAAATTATACAAATCCCACTCACAGAACAGACATATGTATCGTTAGCTACATTGAACTTACAGTTTCCAGGTATGATTGGTTTGAAATATCGAAGTTCACAAACGAATGAATGGATTACGTATGTCGAATATTATGTGAATAAATAAATTGTTCGATAACCGTAGTTTTTTTTTTAGAATTTCTCTTCTGGAGTCAAACTTTCAACTACCACAAAATGAACCAATATCAACAACATATATTGCTCTCTATTCAGGAAGTAATTACGTAGTATTTGTCTTTTTCCATGAAAATCTTTCGTATAAATCTTATAGAATTTACGGATGCAGATCTTATGAAATATGTCCATACATTTTTTACGATAGCTGGAGTCAACAGAGCACGACCATTGCTAGCTTTTCTCAAGAATCAACCCAAAATATGGAATATTGCACACGAGCCTATCATTTTGGGATTCATTTGCAATCTATGGAAGAGTGATCATTCACCCACAGTTGAACATATGACATTGACACAACTTTACAATAGTATTATACGAAATTTTCTGCGACGCCATTTAGAAAGCCAAAAACTGGATACATCTTATATGGACAACGATGAAATCGATGACAAATGTAAATTAGAAGTGCAATTCTTACAAATAATTGCATTTGAAGGCATAAAAGTTAATAGTATAGTTTTGAAACGAGAAGTTATACAAAATGCATTAAAAAGAATTGAACCTGACCCAAACAAAAGAACTGTTATAGTAGAAAGAATGATTACATTTGGAATTCTTAAATATAATGCAATAGAACAATTATATTCTTTTTCTCACTTGAGTTTACAACAATATTTTGCGGCACAATTTTTAGCGAACAATCTTATTGATAATGATAACTACACGATTCAATTTATAAAAACTCAAAAATATTCAAAATTATTTCTACCATTGTTCAATTTTATGGCCGGTCTAATTAGTGAAAAACAGTCATCAGCGTATATGCAAATATTTTGGAATACACTTGGTGGACAACCATTGGATATGATAGGCATAAGACATATGGAGTTGATTATTTCTTGTACGGATGAAGTAGATGATAAAAGACTCATATCCAATTATGATCTCTTATTAAACAAAATTGGAGATGTCTTTAAGCTTTGTTTCTCGAATCAACGTTTAGTTTGTTCTAGAATTATTGATCTTTTAAAACAATATCCATCCATACAACAGCCACAACTAATAAATAATATTTTACTGTACGCAATAACTATGAATGAAGATTGGACAGCAAGATTAATTGTTGAATCTTTGATCGAAACAGCCGTTACACCAGAATTGATTAATATCGTGATAAGAACAATGAATAATGGAAATAATTCAGTTCTCGGAGAATTAATTAAAACAAAGCTGACAACTGATTTGGTTCATGCAGTATTACCACTATTCAAACATCAAGAGTCTAAAGTTCGAGACAGTATTTGTTCAGCTCTTCGATCATCAATTCAGAATCGATCGTCACCTGCAATAATCGCCTGTTTAATACGTGCACTCAATAATGAAGATAATGACATAAAACAATATATTGCTTTAGTTCTTGGAGATTTAGACGATGAAGTAGTCGATATCGAAGTCATAAATGGATTACTACGGGCTCTAAGTAATAGCAATGAAAATGTGAGACAAAATGCTGCTTTATCTCTTGGGGAATTAGCCAATGAAATCGCAATTCAAGACATAATTAATGCATTACTCGTAGCACTGAAAGATAGAAACGAAAATGTTAGAAAAAATGCTGCTTCAGCTTTTGGAAGATTAGGTACTAAGGCAGCTCAACGTGAAGTGATCTCTGAACTGCTACGAGCTATCAATGATCAAAATATTGACGTTAGAAAAAACGCTATTTCTGCTTTGGGAAAACTAGGCCAAGAAATAACTACAATTGAAATAATTAGGAAAATACTATTAACATTGGAAGACACAAATAGTGATGTCACATCCGAAGTAACATCGACGTTAGAAAATTTAATCAGTGAAGATTCATCTTCTGAAATAATTAATCTGTTAATTCGAAATTTAAAAGGTAATAATAACTCTATAAAACTGGCTGCTGCTTCTGCTCTTGGAAGCTTGGGTGATAGGAAAGCTTGGCCTCAAGTAATTGATGGATTATTATCAATTCTCGAAGAAAACAATGATGCACTATCCTGGCGTGTTGTTGGAAGTCTTGAAAAAATCATTAATGCAGCCACTATTTCAAAAGCAGTTACTAGATTATTGAAAATGCTGCCAATGGCAAGTATTCGACCACCTGTTTATACATGTCTTAAATACCTAGCAGAGCATAAGAGTACACCTGAATTAGTCCGTTTAGTGCTCGAAACAATGAAACATCCAGATCGTGAAGTGAGATCTAATGCATTATTTCTTATTGGAAAATTAGGTGAAAAATGGGCATCGCCAAACCTAGTGAATATCTTAGTATCAACATTGAGGAACAGTAATGAATATGAGAGATCTAGTATTGAATTACCTCTTCGAATGATTGTTGATACGACATCATCGACTGAAATAATTCATATTTTAGCAGATTTACTAACGTCCAACAATGATCTTTTAAGAAAAAGTGGTATGTCGATACAAGAAATGATAACTAATGAAACAGTCATCGTTGAACTGATCAAAAGATTAATACAAATTGCACAACATAGTAATCAAAGTGTTCGACTAAAAATTAGTCAAACTCTTGAAAAGATTCACGTCAAGATAGTTTCATCGAAAACAATCACTACACTAGTATCAACTCTTCAGAATTCAAGCGCTGAAGTCAAATGCCGTATTATATTACTTCTTCAAAAATTGTTAGAAAAACGAGTTATGCCTGAAGGTATCAATGGACTTCGACAATATTTAAATGATCCTAATCCAAACGTTCGAGAAACTGCTACTTCAGCTGTTACTAGTATAGAAGATCACAATGATATCTCTAAGATAATCGATCGACTATTGGAAAAATTAAATAGTGTAAATGGTAATGATGCAACGGATGCTGCTGGACAACTAGAGAAACTAGGCATAGCAGCAGCAAAACCAGAAGTCATCATTGGTCTATTAAATACAATAAAAGATCGATCTGATGTCGCATGGCGCGCAGCGTATGCTCTCGAGATACTATTTAAAAAGAATCCATCGCCTGAATTAATTAATGTATTAATGCAACCAACATGGAATCGCCATTCACGTGTAAGATGTGAAATTATTCGAGCACTTGAAGGACTAAACGGGAAGAATACATCATTAGAATTGATAAACTGGTTAATAGTTGAATTAAATAGTGAGTCTGATCACCACATTGAGCGAAAGATATTTCGTGTTTTAAATGATCTTCAATTGCCCAGTAGTGTTCTTTCTACGCTGAATAATAACATATTGACAAAGTTAATAGAATTTAAAATTGGCTTGCGCAGTACACTGCTCTTAGAATTGATTAAAACTTATTTGCAAACATCAAATGATAATTGGCTTAGTATAATTTATAATGAAGCATTGTATAGAGAAACTGCCGTAATTATCCTTGCAGAAAAGCTTATAATCTTCAACAACCAAAATACATCTGATGAATTAGATATATCCAATTTCAAGACAAGTGGGACACTGGACACGTTTATTCAATCCATGGGTAATCGAGCAAATGCGAGTTGTTTACAATGTAATTAACTTTTACATTTTTTTCTTTTTTGTCAAAACAACCGTCGTATGAATCTATTCTCTCGCGCTTCGCAAACAATAAATGCCTCTATTAATTTCGAAAAAAATATATTATTTCAGATTCGAATACACATGTCTTTATCATTTCACGTACTTCCGATCGACATAGTCTATCGCATATTCGATCATCTCAGCGACAAAGATTTATTTTTATCCGCAAGCTACGTCAACCAGAGACTCCATGCAATTTTGAATTCTTATCAAAGATTCCAAGTAAACTGAATTAATACTAAAACATACTACGTAACATTATTCTCTACAGTGAAACCATTCTATTGTATATAGACACTCACCACACTCAGCCTTGGATGGAATGAAATCGGATATATAGGTGCACAAGCTATTGTTGAAGCATTAGAGAGAAATCAAGTTAGACATATATTTTAGTTTCTTCACGCCTATCAACAGTCTTCTATTCCCTTTTCTGAAAGAAAGGGTTATATGCGAAAAATTCGCTCTAAAAATCCA
>ERZ778024.3283-NODE-3283-length-12040-cov-5.731247_pt1 | contig 12040 bp, 17 predicted proteins | sample MGYA00375754_ERZ778024 | MGnify/ENA primary metagenome ERZ778024 (study PRJEB29350, sample SAMN05389827) | bioreactor metagenome | isolation source: Thiocyanate bioreactor | place: South Africa: University of Cape Town | collected 2014-02-18 ... | reverse complement strand
TTTTTTTTTTTTTTTTTTTTTTTTTTTTTTTCTTGGAGTGTCAAAGTTAATAAGAAAGAAGAAAAAATAAATTGATGAATCTTAAAACCTCCACTAATAATCCCAGTATCGAAACCAAAAAGGAATCCTCCAATTGATACTGTTGATGTTAATAAAATTACAAAACGAGATGTTGTCTGAGTGACTTCCTTTTTCTATTCCAAAAAAAAGCAAGCAAAAGAAATTATTAATCATAAAAATTCAAATTATGATTGATTCAAAGAAACAACAAAATCAAAAATATTTGAGAAGTTTTAAAAATCAAGAATCGAGAATTAGAAAGATAAGGAAAAAAATTGGGAAAAGGGAAACTTGTGTGAAACAATTAATGGGGTTATTATCAAAATTGAAAGAAACTAATAAGAAATTGTGATAAAGAATCAAATTGTGAATAAGTATAGTTGTAAAAAAAGAAATGGGTATGATAATAAAATGATGTGAATAATAGAAGCAAAAGAATAAGGAAAGATCAATTAATGAAAGAAGAAAATGAAAGAACCAATTCCGCCATGCTTTTTTTATTTTTTTTTGCAATAAGTTATCATTTTATTTTTGACTTTTGAATATTTTGTAATTACAAACTCTATAATAATCGATGTCTAAACATCATCATGATACATGTTTTTTTCTGATTTTCTTGAATTTTGATTAAAGGTATTCTTCACGTCCAAGAAGAGAAAATGGAAGAATTTTTGATTCCAAAGATTTCATAATAAAAGAGAAGGCATCACCACTTACTGGTGGGTCGAAATAGACAAAACTTTTCCAAACACGGGATAGAGTCCGTCTCTTTTTTTGCAGTGAAGTTGAACTAATTGATGAAAGTATTTCAATTGTTTCATTTACTTTTTGGTTTGGAATTTTGATTGTGAAGTCCCTAGATTAACGATTGATTATTATTTGATTTACTTTGAAATCAAAAAATCAAAAAACAAAAAAAAAAAAAACCTGTAGTTCAGAAATTTTTCAAAAGGAAATTGACAATCATCAGCATAAATAACAGGAATTGATTCCATTGCCATACTTATTGTTATAATAATTTTATATTCTGTTTTGTAAAACAACAAATGAAAAAAAAAAAAGAAAAGAAAATGGAAAAGAAAAAAAATAAAAATAATAAATAAATCGAAACCTATCAAACAAACGAGGAGACCAACAACTCCAACCAGAAGGACATAAAGAAAATTGTGATTGTCCAAGTTCATTCCAATAATAAGGACTCATTCCAATTGAAACTTGAAGTTGTGGATGTTCCTTTGAAAGTTCAAGTAATGATTGACGAACTCCTTTACTATACAAAAATTCAGGATGGATAGTTCCTCTAAATGTTGCAAGAGTTGTCCTCTCTCTGGATGGCAAGAAAAAAAAAAAAAAAATAGTACAATTACAAAATTGAAAATGGTAAAATAAAAATGAAAAAAAAAAAAAAAAAAAAAAAAAAAATAAAAAAATTAAAAAGGTAAAAAAAAAAAAAAAAAAAAAAAAAAAAAAAAAAAACAATTACAATTTCATTGGGAGAATAGCCTCTCTTCTATCTGTAACTAACGAAGTAGGGACGAAAGGAGGGATAACAATATCTTTATGAATGTCAATAAATGGATTTGAGTAAACCTTAATGTTTTATAAATATTTTTGTTTTTTGTTTTGTTTTTGTTTTTTGTTTTTTAAAAACTTACTGAACCAAGTGTTGTTAAATGGATTGCATCTCGAATTTCTTCTCTAATTGCTTTGTCAGAACCTAATATTCCTGAAGCCAAATCCCAAGAGAAAATGAGCAAATGATTCGCTGGAGTGATATTCCAATAAGGATACTCTTGTTTAATGAACCTTAAAATTTCTCTGACATATGTTTCTGTCCTTTTCTTACAAACTTCTGGTTTTTCTGATTCAGTTAATGTTGATAAACATTCATGGTAATGACAAGTTGAATAATGTTTCACTAAAAAAAAGTTTGCTGAATCCGGGTTTGAAGTAGAAAATGAACTTTCTTCAATCATTTTCGGTACTCGAAATTCAGTTGAATACATATTTCCATTATATTTTTCACAAGGCATATTTGAAGGAAGTAATAAATGTTTAGGAATTGGATAAACGAATCTTTATAATTTGATACTTATTCATTTTGAAACATAAATTGGTTTCAAAAAAAAAAAAAAGAAAAAAGAAATGAAATGAAAATGAAAAAAGAGAAAAAGAAATCAATACATTTTTACATTTCGATTTGGCTCTACAACATTTGAGAAATTGTCTGAAGAAGGTAATTGTTTGAACAATAAGGAATAAGTGATGAAGAATAAGAACAGGAACAGGAACAAGAAAAGAGAGGAAGGACGACCAAACCTCATTTTTTTCTTGAACTTTGCTCAACTGTCTGATCACCTCCAAATCAATCAATAAAAAAATCCGTTCTGTATCATACTTTGATAAGATTTCAGCCAACTTAGAGAAAGAAATAAAGCCATCAACTTCAACATCACAGTATATCATTTTCTTTGTTTCATTCTTCATTCTCTCAATTGTAAAATTGAACTTTGTTAAGTAAAAACTAGTTTCTTTCTTTCTTTCTACAGATGCGAAATGAACCAACAAAGTTTCCTTCTTGGATACTATCGAGACTGCTACTATGAACTAACACTTGCTTGAATGTCATAAAGATCAAGTCCTCTCATCTGTTTTTGAAAACTTGGAACAAGATATCGATCCTGTTAGTTCTCCTTCCAATCCATTAGAAGTCCATTCTTGTTCCATTACTATTTTATAAATGTTACTTTGATTTTGAATTTTTTTTTTTTTTAAAAAAAAATGAACCAATATAATTTTTCAAAGGAATTGTTCTAATAGGTTCTGGGATTGATTTAAAAAGCTTCTCAACCAACTTTGCTGCAAAGTGATTTTCATTATAAGGAGGAATTTCTTTTTTTTTTTCTGGGACCTATGCGAGGAAAAAAAATTTTTTAAAAAAAATCAAAAATAAGAAAAAACTCAAGAGTCTTATTCACTTACAATAGAGAATTTGTTAGGATTATTTTTAATGATTTAGTTGAAATATAAAACATTCATTGTTCAACAAGTTCATTTTATTGGGTTGACTTTTGATTTTTTTTGTTTTTTTTTTTTTCGAACCAAGTCAATCTGTCAACATCAACACAAGATTTATTTTCTTGACAAATAAATCTTTTGGAAAACAAAACCCAATCAATTCTCGAGTTGAATCAATTAATAGTTTGATCATCTTTCAAAAGATTGTAAACTTTATTTATGTTTGCCTTTTTTCAAAACTTTTTGTTTTTTTATTGTTGACTTCTATACACACGATTATCTTCTTTCTTATTTGTAACACAAAAATTTGACAAAATCTCTTTAGTCAAAGGGCCACATTTGTTTAAGACATATATCAACGAGATCAACATTTTCTCCTGTCTCACTTTTTAATTCTTTACAATTTCTAACAGAAGGTGTCTCTAATACTAGTCCATAAAATAAAAGTTCACAGCCATTGTGACATGCTTTTCTCTATTTTAGAATATGAGAATCTCTTTCAATCAAAGAAGGGAAGAAAAAAAAACCTGAATTTCTTTCTCATACTTTTTTTGACAGTCTGATAAACAGTCACTAGGAAGAAAGTCTATTTTTTCTACCTCCACAGATTGTCCTGAAATATCAATGTCAATTGGAGAATAATCTCCAAATAGAGATTCCCAACTTGTTTGAGAGGACTTGATTTTTTTTTAAAAAAAAAAACATTGAAACATCATGTTGGAAGAATAGGAAAAGAAGAACAAGAAAAAAAAATTCAAAACTTCAAAAGAAAGATCACCTTATTTATGAGATAATTGTGCAATTCTTTCATGGCTTGAGGATTGAGGTAATGGAACGATATCTATTTAGAGAGTTAATTTCGTGATTATATTATTATTTTTAAAAACATTTCTATATTACCGTTGAAGGTGGGCAGCAATTTGGACCTTCATTTAAACCATACCAAGAATACTTTGGATATCTATTGAAAAAAAAAATATTGAAATTTGTGTTTTAGAAAGTTCAACAAGAAAGTAAAACAATCCACTTCCATTTTGACGTATCATCTCAGAAATATAATTTAAGTGATATTTGGGAGCAAAAGGATGAAATCTTTCCCTATGTTTTTTTTCAAAAATAAAAAAGGAGGAACAAAAAATTCCAAAAGTTCAATCAAACCTCCCCAGTTTGTCTCTTGTTTCTGACATAATAATACCAGCTTTTTTCATACACAAACCAATTGCTGAATCACCAGGACGTTTGGGAGTAACACAAGCACTAATACACTTGAAAAGAAAAAAGAAAAAGAGAAAAAAAAGAAGAAAAATTGATTTCATAGAAAATAGGTAAATAAATAAATAAATACAGAATCAATTTCTCTATTCAAAAGTCGAAGTGCTGTTTTACTCAAGACATACCCTGCTCCTCCTGATGGATAGACAAACTATATGAGAAAGAAAAAAAAGATATTCTATCTTTAAATGTAAAAAAGAAAGAAAGGAATACATCTTTATAATGAAGAAGAAACCTTCTTCCTAAAAAATAAGGTTTATTTGGATCTAATTGTGACAATAAAGCTTCTAAGTTTGGGACAACAAAAAATGTATCATCATCCCCTTTGATAAACCAATCAAACTCATCATAATATTTTTCATAAATCAATTTCCAACTTGCTAACTCTTTTCTATCAAGAAATTCATCTTTTTCATTAATTGCAATTGAAGGTAAATCCGATTCCACATTGCTCATAAATACTAAATTTTTTGTCCATTTCCCCCAACTATCTATTATTCCTTGACATCTTGTTTCATGATACTTCTCTGTTGTGAGAATCCAATAAAAAGACTTTACTTTGTGACTTCTTCCACTCTTATCAGTGTTGATACTCAAAGGAAAACTAGTAAATAAAATCCATGTTGAAATACTGAAGATGGTGGCTAATATACAAACACATTGATAATAAAGTCTTTTCATTTGAGTTTGATAAGACTATTCTTGATTCCTAATTTTATTATTGTTATTAATAACTCCTGGATAAAAGAGAAAAATCTTTATTTTGAATTCATGTAATTTCTTTTTGGATGTTTAATTCTATTCCCAAAAAAATGAAATAAAATGAAATGAAAAAGGAACAAAATCAAAAGAAATGTTCGGTAGAACGAGTCAAATATTTGAAATCACAATCAATTAATTGCTGAAATGGAAGAAAGAAATCAAGTTTTGCAAAAATTGGAAATGAGATTCAGTTTTTTAAAAAAATAAATGAATGAAAATGATAACATCAACATTAATAAATCCAATAATTACGATTATGGATTTAAGACTTGAATTGTTCAATTCAAACAAGTTGAATCAATCAATGCCAGCAATTAATTGATAAAAGTGCAAGCGAAAAAAATCAAAGTTTTTTTTTTTTTTTTTTGACGCCATTTTTTTGATTTTTTTTTTTTTTTCTTTTCCCTTTTTTTTTTTTCCTTTTTTTTTTTTTTTTTTTTTTTTTTTTTTTTTTTTTTTTACCTCTTTTTTTTTATTTTTTTTTTTTTCTTTTTTCTTCGTTTTTTTTTTTTCTTTTTTATTTTTTTTTTTTACTTTGCAACCTCTTGATATCTTCCCATATCTCATTGTATATACCCTGAACTATTCCTTTTGCAATTCAATATCTCATTTTTATAGTTCTTTATATTCATATATACAATCTTTCCACAATATAATTCTTTTTTTTCAAAAAAAAATTCTCATTGCAAAGAAAAAAGAGAAAAAAGAAAATTGTTTTCCATTTGAATTCAAATGAATTATTGAAGATTCTATAGAACCTCGAACAGCTTTCTCTACTCTCTAGTTTTGTATTGAATCCTCTTATATTAATGGTAATATGTTTAAATTTAATAGGTCCAAAAGAATTAATGGAAAAAGAACTCAGAGAATTTGACTCCACAGGAGAATGGTTCGCACATGTCACTCCCGATAATAGACTAAGAGTAATATATTACTTTTTTGAAAAAAAAAAAAAAAAATAGAAATTGAGATGGATCTTTTTTTTACTTACTTTCTTACCTTTTTTTAAAAAAAAGGTTTGGAATACAATTGGTTTTGGAGGAAATTTGAAAACAGAATTCGCAAGTCAAAACCATTTAAATGAGAAAGTAACTTGTCTCTCTTGGGGTCAAATCTCTGTTGAAGATTTACAAGTAATTTTATAAATATTAATGAAATCAAAGATCTATTATTATTATTATTTTAAAAAATAATATTAATTTTTTTTAAAAAAAGGTATTTTCAAATGAGACATCAAAGCAAAAAAGAAAGAGATCTCATGGACAACAATCAGAAGCAAAACTCATTGCTTTAGGTTATAAAAATGGCGACATTTTAATCTATAGCTTAAGTGCAGGAAAAGAACTCGTTCGCTTGAAGGGGTACTTCTACTTTTATTTCTTTGTTCCTGTATAAAAAATCTGAATCATTTGAAAAAAAAAAAAAAAAAAAAAAAAAACTTATAGTGGACATTCAAAGAGAGTTAATGACTTTTGTTTCAGAAGTGATGGTCTTGTTGGTTATTCATGTGGAGGAGAAAATATTGTTGAATGGGATATTAAATCAGGAAAAGAGATAGTGTATGTCTTAAAAAAATTTTTAATCAAAATGATTTTTTATCTCAATATCAATCTCATCAATTATTAGAAAATGGAATGCTGGAAAAAAAAATACCTCAAGTATTCAAATTACCAAAGATAATAAATATTTAATTTCAGGAGGAAATGCAATTAAAGTTTGGAATTTGGAAACAAAAAAAGAAGTTCAAAGTTTTCTTGGACATAATAATTTAGTTCAACAACTCCAAATGTTACCTCAAGGAAATTCATTTTTTTCTTTAGCTTTAGATGATAGATTTATTGACATTTGGACTATTAAAGAAGGAGACAATGATTCTGCTCCTATTGGTTTTTATTTTATTTTATTTTATTTTATTTTTTAATTACCCAAAGCAACAGAAAGAATAAAATAATCAATAATTTCATCAATAAAAAGCATTATCTATGGATCATAACCCTATTCGAGTAGACTCAGTTGAGGGACTTTTAGCAGACAACACTAAAGTAATTTTTATAATTTTCCCTTCCTATTCTGAATTTTGAGATTTCATATAATTGATTTTTTTTTTTTCAATTCATAGGGATTTTTTGTATTATCTGTAACTGAAGAAGGAAATGTTTATCTTTGGAATCAAAAAAAAAATCTCATCAAATTAACTTTCTTTTTCTTTTTCTCTGTTCGTTAGTGAATCTAAATTACATTTTGTGGATGAAAATGATAAACATACACCAATTTTGTTAGCAAAATTTATTCCTAATTCATTCAAAGTTTTAATTGCACGTGGATCTTTTGTGAAACCAATTTTTGAACAAATAGTATTTTTTTTTTCATTTCTTTCAATCATAATTTTGTTTTACTTTTTAAATGATTTCTTAATTTTTAAAATTTTTTCAAATAGGACATTCTTGAAAATTCAAATACTTTAAAATCAGAAATTAAAATTCAAAGAGATTTATCAAAAGGACTTTTAATGAATTCAGCAACGGAAACTAAACAAGAAAAGAAAAAAAATGATCAAGTTACAGTTCTAGGTGCATCTAACTTCACACTCCCAAGTCAAAAACTTGATATGGATGAAGAATTACAAGAACCTACTCTAGAGGAAAAGGTTCGTGAATTAACAGTTGTTGAAGAAAAAGTAGTTCAAGAAAAAGGAGTTCCAAAAGTAAATTCCCTTCAACAAATGTTACTTCAAGCTTTAAGAACAAATGATTCTTCTCTCTTAGAACAATGTTTAGCTGTTCGTTTTCTTTTCTTCTTTTTTTTCTTCTTTTTTTTCTTTTCTTTTTTTCTGTATTTTACTTCTTCTAACTCTCTAAATTAAATATTTGAAAAAAATAAATAGGTCAATGATCCCCACATAATTCAAAAGACTATAGAAAAATTACCATCAACTTTTGTTATTCCTTTCCTCAATCAATTAATTGCTAAATTTCAAAGAAATCCAAAAAGAGGAGTACATTTAGCGGTTTGGATTAAAACTATTCTTACTTATCATACTTCTTATTTAATGACAGTAATTTTTTTTTTCTTTTTTCTTTTTTCTTTTTTTAATTAATGAAATTTCTTTTTAATTAATTTTCTTCTTTTTCATTTCATTTCATAAAGGTCCCTGATCTCGTTCAAAAACTCGGTGGATTATACCAAACAATCGATAGTCGACTCTCAGTTTTTAAACGTTTACTAAAATTATCAGGAAGACTTGATTTAGTTATGTCTCAAGTATGAATTTTTTTTTTTTAAAAAAAAAAAAATCATAACACTCGATTATTAACATCTTTTTTGAAAAATAATAGATTGCAATTAGAAATTTAGGAAATGAAAATAAAGAACAAGAAGCAATTAATGTGTATTATGGTTCTTTTTCTTTTTTCTTTTTCTTTTTTCTTTTAATTTATTGATTTTAATAATTAAAACTGAATTTGTAGAGGATGACGATGTCTCTGATGAAGATGCAATGGAATTTGCAGATGATAAAATAGATGATAATAAGAAATTAAAAAAACTTAACCGTCAAAATTCAGGAGAAGAAGAAGAAAAAGATTTTAATGATGAAAGTGATGAAGATGAGGAAGAAGATGAAGAGGATGAAGATGATGACGATGATGGAGAAAAAGAAAATGAGAATAATATGAGTGAAGATGAAGATGGGGTTTGATTTCAATTCTTATTATTCTTTTTCTTTTCTTTTCTTTTCTTTTCTTTCTTTTCTCATGTTTTAATTTTTAAACAAACGTTTCAAACAAAAAAAACAGGGAAATTTCAGTGATGAATTGTAATTGAATTGAATTGCTAAATAAAAATCCATTAGAGCCTTTTTTTAAAAAAAAATTATTTTTTGATTTCTCTATGTTATGGAATTTGTTTTATTTATTGTGTTCTGTTATGCTGAGTGGTTAGAGATTGATTTCAATATTGAAGGTTTATTGAAAAGTCAATCACACGTGGTTGCATCATTTTCAAAAAAAAAAAAAAATTGAACCCTTTCTTTCTTTCATCAATTAGTAAAACCTCATAGTAAGACCCTAATTCAAATTGAAAATCAAATAACAACTTACTTTAAAGTAAAAAAGAACCAATATTTATTCAAATTTTGTGAACAAGTCTTATATATATTAAACAAAAACAAAAAAAAAAAAAAAAGGGAAAAGGAAGACTGCAATTAATTGTAGAAATTGTTGGAGGAGTAAATACAGTAAAAAGGACAAAGAAATTAATTAGAAGGATAGAAGTGAAGTTGGATAAATAATGGAATATTGTAATAAGATTATATTAGCACCAATGGTTCGAATTGGAACTCTTCCTACTGTAATTTTTTCAAACTTAACTTAACTCAAGCAATTTATTAATTTCAAAAATGAATATAAAATAATGATATCTAGAGATTACTTTGTTTAAAATATGGAGCAGATATTGTATATGGAGAAGAAATTGTTGATTTTAGAATCCTTGGTTGTAAAAGAATTGAAAATAGTAAGAATTGTTCAAATATTTATTTGTTTATTATCTCTGAAACTTAATATTTTTAATATAAAATTAAGAGAGAATGGGAACTGTTGATTTTGTTGGAAAAGATGGAAAAATTGTATTTAGAACTTGTGATGAGGAGAAAGGAAAAGTTGTTTTTCAAATGGTAATTTTTAAATTTCACGAAATCTAATCCTTTTTTGTTCTTTTTCAATATAAAATTTGAATTATTATAGGGAACATCTGATCCTGAAAGAGCTGTTCAAGTTGCAAAATTAGTGTAAGTTATTTCAATTTGAAATTTTGTTTTTGTGGAATTATATTATAATTCTTTTTTTTTTTTTCATAGAGAATCTGATGTTGCTGCAATTGATGTTAATATGGGTTGTCCAAAACCATTTTCAATTTCTGTATGATATATTTTTTCTATCTTTCTTATTCTGTTAAAATTAAATTAGTTTACAATAGGGAGGTATGGGAGCAGCATTACTTTCACAACCTGAAAAAGTTAGAAATGTATTTTTTTTTTTCACCTTTTTTCTATTATTCTTTTCTTTCTTTTCTTGAAAACTCAAATTAATTTCATCAATTATAATACAAGATTTTAACATCACTTGTCCAAAATATTAAAAAACCAATCACTTGTAAAATAAGACTTCTTCCAAAAATTGAAGACACAATATCTTTAGTAAAAATAATTGAGAGTACAGGAGTATCTGCTATTGCTATTCATGGAAGGTTGGAATTTCTCTTTTTCTTTTCTTTTCATTTCATTTCTTTTCTTTTCTTTCTTTTTTTCTTTTCTTCCTTTTTCTTTTCTTTTCTTTCTTTTTCTTTTCTTTTCTTTTCATTTCTTTTCATTTCTTTCCTTTTTTCAAAAAAAAAAAATAACCCAATTTTTCCAAAAAAAAAAAAAAAATGAACTAGATACCAACATCAAAGATCTAGTGAAGCAGCTCATTATAGTCTTATTAAAGAAGTTGCACAAACATTAAATATTCCAGTGATTGCAAAGTAAGTTTTTTTTTTTGAAGAAAAAAAAGGAAAGAAAAAAAAAATAAGGAAATTGAATTAAAGGAATAAAATAAATAATTAAAAAAGTGGTGGTTCTTTGGACATCAAAAATCGTGAAGATATTGAAGAATTTATTCAAAAAAGTGGATGTGATTCCGCAATGATTGCTAGAAGTGCTCAATGGAATCCCTCCGTCTTTTTATCTAAGACATCAACTCCTATCCCTTTTGATTCTGTTGTGAAAGATTACCTTAGACTTATGATTCGTTATGTAAAAAAAAAATTATTTTCATTTCTTTTTTCTTTGATAGAAAAAAAAAAAAAAAAAATGACATTAGGGAATTGATTATATTGAATCAGAATCAAATGCAAAGTATGTTATTACACACATGTTATCTGATTCAACTGTTCCAGAATTTCAAAGAACTTTCTCTGCAACCACTTTAGAAGAATTATGGTGATTTTTTCTTTCAATTTTTTTTCAAACCAAAATTTTAAAATAATAACATCAAAACTGAAAAGTGATATTTGGGGGGTAAGATCTGATTTCACAAAAATGGAACAAGATTTAAAGAAATTTGATGAAGATGTAAAAAAGAGGGAGTTAGAAGAGGAAGAAAGTAAGATTTTATTTATTGATTTATCCACTTCATAAAATCGAATTTAATTCATTCTTTTTTTCTAGATGGTCAAAGACCAAAAAGAGCAAAACAAGCCATTGAAAAAGAAGTTTGGGTAACTTTAATTTTTCATCAAAATCAGAAAAAAAAAAATTCTTTATTAATTCCAACTATTCTTAGATCACATTAAAAGAACTTAAAAATGTGGCTCCAAAAAGTATTTTAAATCTCTATAGTCAAAAACATCAAGGAAAACTCCCAGTCTATGAAACTGTCGAAGAAAAATCAACAAGACAATTTAAATGTTCTGTTACAATTGGAAATGAAACATATGCTTGTTCAAATTGGCAAAATTCTAAAAAAATAGCAGAACATGCAGCTTCTGTTGTTGCATTGATCTCTTTAAATGTTCCCTTTGAACCTAGAGACGTGTTTCGGATTAAATAGAAATCAATTTTAAATTTAAATGAAATTGGATGTAATATTTGTTAAATTTGAAATAAAAGATCTTGGTTCAAGAACATCTTTTGAAAGAATAAGATGAATAGATTGAATGAATGAACAGAATCAAAGAAGAAAAGAGAAAGGGGAATAAGAAGGGAATAGGGAAATCCTTGGTCAGAAGTGCAGTCGGGATAGTATAGTTTATAATGGAAGAAAGAGAGATTGAAAGACTTGGATTGATGCTTGTTTTATGTTTTGAAAGAAGAGAAAAGAATTAAAAAAAGTAAAGGAAAGGGGAATAAGAAGGGAATAGGGAAATCCTCAGGCAGAAGTGCAGTCGGGAT
>ERZ778024.3276-NODE-3276-length-12059-cov-53.991753_pt1 | contig 12059 bp, 8 predicted proteins | sample MGYA00375754_ERZ778024 | MGnify/ENA primary metagenome ERZ778024 (study PRJEB29350, sample SAMN05389827) | bioreactor metagenome | isolation source: Thiocyanate bioreactor | place: South Africa: University of Cape Town | collected 2014-02-18 ... | reverse complement strand
AAAGGTAGGAGGCTTTGGTTGTACTGGCACAGGATCTATTATCGAACAAAATTTTGTTCAATGTGTGCTTATTATGTAAAATTTGAGAACATCATGCATCACTTACCATTTGTAATTTTGCTTGAAGAAATGTCTTTCGACGGTGGCTCAAGTAAGACAAAAGGCGGTTCTACTTGTTGAAGATGAATAATAAATAGATCGGGATCTTTTTTCGAAGGTTGTAAATGGCTTTTAACAATGAATTGACTTCCTGGCAAAAGAAGAATCTCATCTTCACTTTCAATTGATGAATGTTGGCGAACTTTCTTGCCATTAAAACATTCGATATTGAACATGGTTCGTTTACCATCTTGTCCAAGAAATAGATCTGATTCGAGGACTGAGAGCGATTCAGTACAACTTGATAATCCCCACCAAGTATAAGTTTTGCCAATTTCATATTGTTTTCTTAAATCAAGTGGAACACCTCTCCACACTATCATTGTATGAGATCGTAATTTGAACAAGGCAGTTAGTAAGAGCTTGAGAAATAAGAACCATGGTGGGATCAATTTTCTGCGATTTTGGGATCGTAAAACCGAATTCAAAACCACATAAAGACATTCATCATGTGGTTCCCATTCGGATGTATAAAGATATATCGATGCTGACTCGTCTTCTGTCAAACCATCCTTCGTAGAGTCGCAGTTACTTTTGGCAACATAAGCACGTCTTCGTACATCAGGACAGAATTCGATAATGGGCTCGATTGCTTCTTCCAAGGAAACCAATGGACGTGATTGGTAACCTTCGATTGGTTGAAGAACTTTGCGTGGTTCTTCACCCACATCGATAAATCTACCCAAATGGTTGCTTTGATTTGATGCTGCCATAGTTTTAGTTGTTGATTTGCGTCTTTCTACTTTTTTTTGTTATGTGAAAAAACACCGAACAGTCATCTCTATATATGCACACTGTAGAAGCTTTTCAAGTGCCAGAACAACATCATTCAGAAGGAAGAAAAAAAATGTTGTGTTCGTTTTTATTTTCATTCATTCATTCACTACGTAGAAGCCACAAAAATAATCGGTAACCATAGATTCAAATGTTTCACAGTTACTGTCTGTGTTGCGCAATGTTTATGAATTTCTTCGAGAATTTTCTCGGACGAACTCATAGAGTTATCTTGAACATGTGGCTTTTCAAATTCATCCACCGAAATTAACTGATACGATTTAAACAAACAAGATAAGTACTTTTGTCGATGTAAACCGGGTTGGACAGAACAATATTGCCAAATTTCACATATATGAAACTTTCAACGATACACTTAGTTCATTATATCATTGTCAGTGTCAGTATAAGCCATACTCTCGAATTCCAATGCTTTTACATGACCAAATCAAATATGCATGTCTCCCCAATAAATCAGTTGATTCATCGACTTTATCAACATTTTCAATAACGCCCATTGACTAGTGCTGATACCGATGATGAAAACTAAAAGACCAATACTATACAAGTTGGTCTTTTTAAATGGCATTCAATGAATGTATTTGTCTAGTCTGTCGGTAATCATATTGAAAAAATATGAAAATATGTTTCAATCAAATAAATATACTTGGATGAATGTTTATTGTGTGACTGTTCATCGTAGAGCGCGGGTTCCAGTTCATTAGATGGCATCTCAGCATCTTCAAATTCGACCTTCAATTCATATTCTTCTTTATTATAATTGTTGGCCATTATTATACTTGTATTTGTCGTTGTCTGATATCAAAGAAAAGCGTACGAAATTAACAGTATTTATATGCCAACATGTGTCTTTGATGGAATAAAAATTAAATGATCAAACAGATGCATCGAAGGATTTTCAGTTTACGTGTATAATGGAATCTTTTATTATCGCTTTTTCGCAATATCGAAATGCAAGAGTTCGAAACTGGATCTAAATCGCCAGTGCTACATGGCTACATTCATATTTTTAAAAGAGATTTATAAATGCAATGTTGATATTCAAAATTATACTTATAATTGCCATATGCAATCAATGACAGTTAAGTGGTATTTACGAAAGATAGATGTAAATTAGTTGCATTTGAATTTTTATTTTAATAAACAAGAAAATTTTATCTCTCGACTGTAAGGAGGATCATGTAAAAAAAATAGTTTGTGTGTCCGTCTATTTGCATCGGAGTCAAAAGAACATTGGTTTTAGAAACTCATAATACTGAACGGTTTAACAGTGCTGGGTATCGTGTTTAATGTGATTTGGAGGACAATGCTCGGTACAATGAGTTTATGACGTCACTATACGCCCACTTTATTTGCATAAAAGCCGCGTGAAGGAAAGGACAACATTATTCATTGATTTTCGCTGAAGAAAGACAGTAGGTAACACTAATTATAAATTAGTACTGATTAACTACGTAGAATAAAAAAAGTATCGATTTAATTATTATGTTTTCTTTGAGTGAGAGTTTTTGTTTTACTTTGCTACCCATTTATATTGTTTCTCTTTTCGTTCGCCAAGTTTATGGCTTTTTTTTCACTTTATCACGTGCATAAAGGTAAGTTGGAAATTTTAAGAAGTTGTTTTTTCATCCCGCATCTTACGAATACCCATTTCGTAATATTCAAAAATACTATGAAAGTGAACGTTTTCAACTCGAAGAATTAAGAAAATCTAAAAATATCATTTTCACTACTAGATTCCCTGATAATTACTTTTATTCGAAATGAAATTTGTTATATTTCAGGGGACTCTAAATAGAAATTGCTTAGAAAATATTTCTATAAAAATATTTCAGGGTTTTTTTAAATAACAAAAAATACTCCTAGAAATTCTCGGTTCATTGTGCAATTAACTCATCATACAAATTCGAACTCGACATTTTCTATTCATAAATAGCTTGTTGATACAAACATATATTTTCTACTTAGTGTTTTTTCAACAAGACATGTGTTACTTTATTTCTTTCGAAATACTTTGGATTACCAATTCGAATTTTATATTATAGACTTCGTGAAGTGGTGAAATCGTGAAAATCCGTGCAAGAATGAGCGGTTTTGATGCACAAAATAGAAATGCCATTGACGACAAATATAAATGCAGACGTTGTTCCCTTATTTTAAAAGAACCGGTTGGTCTCTCCTGCGGTTGCAGTGAACGATTATGTAAATCATGTGTTCCATTAGAACAACAAGGGTGAGAAAATAAAATTATTACACAATTTGTTGTTTCGTATACAGTTTTAGAAGTATTGTTAAATGTCCACAATGTAACCAAGAAACAAGTGGAAACGAGGTTTTACCATCAGAAACTTGATTTGTTAAAAAGATCTTTGCTTTTTCACAGCTATTCATTGACAAATGTTTGATGAAAGAAATGGAACAATTGTCTATTCAATGTTATCAATGCGGTTTAATCGGTCAATTTAAAGACTATGAGGTATGACAATAGTTTTCGAGCGAAATTATCAACAATCGTAATTTTAGGCTCATCTTATACAAGTACATTCAACTCTATCCTGTTCACATTGCCAGAAAACATTTAATTGCGCATCTGCGTTGGATCATCACGAAATCCATGATTGTGAAAAGATAACTACTACTTGTTATTTCCCAGGCTCTGCATGTCTACGTGATGTATGCTTAATTAAACATATAGGAAAACAAAACTCAATTGTTTTGATACTGATCTATTTTAGAGAAGCCGTAGTCAGGTAGCAGAATACTTTAAGAGTCATAAATATCAAAATAGACTTCGAACGACAACCGAACAACAAAACCCTAAAATTTCCGCTCAATATACTAATGAACTACAATCACAAGAAGTATCCGGAGGAATGAAAAAGATTCATAGTCAAACACCTGAGGCACAACAACATATCATCGATTCATCTCGGCCAGATCCTGGATCAAATAGTTTTCAACGACCACGATCAGATATGATGACACGATTCAAGTGCAACTTCGGTTAGTTAAATCTTTATTTATATTCTATCGTAATTAATTTAACAATGATTTTGTTAATTAGAATCACGTGTTGTCTCGGTTTGTAGCGAATGCTTTAAAGCACTCATATTACCAGAGACATTAAATTGTAATCACATACCGCATATGTGTTTGGCCGTTATTTCGCCAGAGTAAGTTTACTGTTCTTCTTGTGCTTATTGATTTATATGTTATCGTCTTATAGTGGTCGCATTTTATACGGTCCATTGAAAAAATATGAATATATTTATACAGAACATACAGAATGAAGATCATTTCATTCATATCTAAATTTTTCTACAAAAATTTTTAATAAAATCAACGAAAAATCCTTTTCAAAAGCTGAAAAAAAGATTTTAGCGGTTCAATGAGTGTTCTTTTAAATTGTGTTTAAAGTACGCCAAATTCCGGAGATCACTGCGACATAATTAAAATATTACATCCAGGAAGTAAAAATTAGAAAATTGAATTGAGAATCAACCCAATTCGATCTATTGATGTACGTAACTTGTCCTAAGATGAAAAAGTCATGACCGTAAACTTTTTTTTGCATTTCATCCAGAACTAATCCATGAATGGAGTACTTATCAAAAATTAAATTATATCGCAATTCTCGATCAATATTTTGCTGCATGTTCTCATGTTAAAAGCTACTCATTATTTAACAGTAATATTTACATTCAAAAATGGAAAAAAAAACAAACGATCAAATTGCACCTACACATAACAATTTTTCACTGGAATCATAGCAGTAGCAGCAATAAATAGGCTGACTATTCCCACGTTTTATCGCAATGCTTCGCTTAGATATCGTTTTTGTTATTTCTCCATCTAAGATTTACTTTGATCAAATGAAAGCAAGACACAAGCAAATGTATATTCGGCAGACCGTACTATTATTATTATTGTACCTGCTTCCTATCATGATATCAAAACTATTAAGGAAGTGTCTCACCTGTACCGAAATAAACACTATTAGTTATAAACATGACTTTTTTCACAGAAAAAGAACAAATAAAAATTGAATTAAATATGCATGAGTCATTTCCGTTTTGAAAACTATGTACACAACTTTTCGTTAAAGGAAGTGAAATTAATACGATTATATTTGTATCAAACTGCGTGCGACATCTATCTGTAGCTAAGTTGGATTTTTCCGTTTATGATTTCATTTGTAACAAAGAAGAAAAAGAAGGGAAGTAGTTTGTGAAAATAAAAAGACAACGTCAAAGAAATTACGCTGTATACTGATTTGTTATTTAAAATGAAATAAGAAAAACAACATGGTTGTTACTTTTCGTTTTCATTTAACAAGAATGCCTCATGCAAAACATCAGAGGAGAAAGAACAGGTATGTGTACGAAATAACTCAAAAATTATGATCACGAAACAGTCACTAGGAAGAGAGGAGTTTCATGAAAAAGAATCGTCATACAGATCTATTTACGTCATCAGAGCTGTTTTACTGACTATCTCGAAAACAATCAGCATAAGAAAGCAAATATAAGTATTTTTTATATATGTATTCGCACATTTTTCATATTTGCATAACAGCCAGTTAAAAGGAAAGACAAAATTTATTCATAGACTCTTCAAGACGAGACAACACGTACATTACTAATTATAAATCACCATTGACTAGCTCCACAATGAAGAGATATATGATAAACAATAATTTGTCTGCATTCTTTGGTTTCTTTCCAAGTAAAGTCGTATAATCTCCATTTTTCTCGTTCTCTTCGTACATGGTTATTTTTTCACCTTTTATCGCAAAAATAAAAATGTAAGTTGGAAATTCTGAGCTATGCACTTGTTTCATACGGCCCGAAAATACACTACCGACTGGATTTTAATTATATTATTCGAAAGTATGCTATAGTATTTTTACATTATACGCATGAATAGCTATAAGAATATCGTCTCCAATACTGACGAAATTTATTACCTTTTAGAAGGATTCAAAAAAGGAAAAACTCAAGTACTACAACTACGCAACGGACTCCTACAGTCTTAGAAGAAGCAGCAACTGCGTCATCGGGTATAGCACAAATTTGATTGTTTAACGATAATTGTAACTACTAGCTAACATCGATATTACAACAACCTCCACGTTTGAATGACATTTTGTTGAACAATATATGTACCGATTGTTTGAATTCATTCTTTTCTAACAAAATCTCAAATTTGTCCGTAACACATACATCCATCGCTGAGTATAATCATAAGATAGTATATAGAAATTAGTCAAGCATAACACTGCTGTCATACACATAGTAACATGTAGAAGATGTAACTATGCAGATGTTTCTAATGGTTCTACAGGATAAATCGACTTGTCCAAAGATAGCAGCTTCTGCTATTAAACAACTTAGCGCCATCTAATTAAAACTCTATAGCCAAAATGCAAAGATAAAAGAACCAATCAGAGTATTCGACGACATTTGGTTATTACCCTATCGTTTTTTTTTCATTTTCTCGCTGGGAAAAAACCAACTAAAAAGTGTTTATTTGCAATCTTTCGCATAGAAGAGGTATAAACCATAAAAGCGATTTTTTCCCTACTTTTGATCGTAGAAAAACTTGTTTTTTTTTATTGGAATTAATATGGTTTTTTTTCAGGAGCTGATTTGCACTCAGTCAATGAAAATAAAACAACATCGGATATTGTCACAAGAACAGAAGTTCGTGAAAAGAAAAAAAAAGCTGTGCCATTCAGACTAAAATGCTCTTTTGTAGTACCGTAAAACAATGGTTGGTTTTAGTGCACGAAACCAACATAGCATTGCAGACGAATATAAATGTAAACTATGTACACTTATTCTAAGAGATCCAGTACAACTAAACTGCTCTCATCGACAGTGTAAATCATGTGTTGAATCAAAAATAGAACAGTAAACTCGAATAATAAGCGTATCATTCATTTTCTTTTTTCTCGTAGAAATATAATCGTGTGTCCAGCGTGCAATGAACCCACAAACGAAAAAGAGGTTGATATTAAATCTAAAACGCTCTTCTCATCAAAACAATCTTCATGTATTCATAGGTATTTCTCGACAGAGGATGCAAAAATGATATGAAATCCTTACCTATTCAATGTTCACTCTGTATTTGGAGTGGCAACTTCGTAGACTATGAAGTAGGACAGTCGATTTATAATCAATCAAATATTTACATTTCATTTCAGACTCATCTTATAGAAAATCATCCGAATCCATCGTGCGATTTTTGTGGACAAAAATGCAATTCGATATCTGAGTTAGATCTTCATAAACTTAACGATTGTGACAAAGTGACCGTCCCTTGTGGATTAGTAAATTTTGGATGTTCATCTCAAGTAAATCGTAAAGACATGTTCCAGCATTACCTAACCGTGGAACACCAGGTGGCTATCATGACTTTTCTTCGTGGCGATACACCGAAAATAAAAACTGAGTCGAATGAAGGTGCTGCATCGGGCATGGATGTTGACATGCACTCTTACATGACAACATCGACATCTGCTAGTGCATATAATGATGATATCGTTCAAACTATTGACGTACTCCATAGTGGCATACAAACACTCAATGGTGATGTAGACCGACTCGGTCATGAAGCACGATATATCGAAAGTTTAATAGATGTCTTATCGCAAGATGTTGCAACATTGAAATTGAGTGTCGATGAACAAAATAAATTTTTAGAAACATTGAAACCAACGCAAGATACTCTTGGTCAAGAAGTGAACTTACTTAAATCAAAAATGGATGATATACTTACCGTGTCAAACGAAGGTGTTTTTATTTGGAAATTAACCAATTTTTCTCAAAAGATGGGTAATTAAACACCTTTTTTTCCTATCGTTCTTTGCATCTCATTCGTTTTCTGTATGATTCCCTAGCTGAAGCTTTAGCTGAACATCAAACATCTATCTATTCACCACCATTCTTCTCATCACCTACAGGATATATGATGAGAGTGAGATTGTATCCACAAGGAGATGGAAATGCTCGAAAAACACACATGTCCCTATTCTTCGTCTTGATGCGTTCGGAATACGATGCAATTCTTAAATTTCCATTCAATTTCAAGGTGACATTCTGTTTATATGATCAAAGTGGTAATTCGGCTCATATCGTCGATGCATTCAGACCGGATACAAAGTCTAATAGTTTTCAACGACCAAGATCCGAAATGAATATTGCCAGCGGTATTCCAAAATTCGTTCCTCTGTCAACACTTCAAGAAAAAGCATCGTCTTACATTCAAGATGATACAATGTTTATCAAAATCATGATTGAGTTTATTGAACAACCAAAAGCTTTACAAGCCTTCATCTTAGGTTTAAATCCGGCACTTCCAGTCAGCACTCAGCAATCACTAATAAAAAATGAAGAAAAAAAGGGACAATCTAGCTCGACATCGGCAAACTCTTGAATACTATTTCTTAGTAATGTTCTATTATTGGTTCAACATAGTGATTTATTGTTGTCATTGAAAACTTGCAGTTTTATCACAAGGCACAAGAAAAGATAATAAAACTAAATTTTATTGTTAATCGACTTGTTCTTTTATTCATATTCTGTTTGAATTTTGTCTGAAATAATATTAGTAGTAAAATGAACTGAGATTCTCTCGATGACTAATGTTGAGAGTGTTGTAGCTTCTTCATCTGCTTGAATTATACAAATTTGCTATTATTGTATCGTTGATATTTGTATGTTACATCAACGGTCTAAAAAGTGATGTGTGAATTTCAACTTTTTACATTAATAAATAATCACAGAAAAACTATAGCAGATGTTTCTTATGTAGGAATATTTTTTTAATGACATTTGTTTTTGTTGGATAGCATTTTACGTTGCTTCGATATATGTATGAGTCACAATTTTTGATGGATTTTTCACATTCATGTTTTGTGTTATAAATACTCACATGTGTCAGTAGTAAAAGATGAAAAAACTGACTTTTGTACCCGAGTAAAAATGAGTCAAATCTTTATCTTTGATGAGAAATTAGTTATCTTTTGGAAATGAACATGTGTATTCAACTGTCTGGGAATTTTCCAAGAAATATTCTTTCTATAAGTAATGTTGATAACTATGCTAATTCTTTTGATAAAATATAGAAATGAGTGACATCTTTTTTTATAAATATTCGAAAATCTTTAATATTTCTCTGTACATTATTTGAAGCTATTTTAGAATTTTAGGTAAAATTGCCAAGTGAACAAATTGAAGTTTACTTATTGGTTTTTAGCTATTTAGGAAGTACGAAAGGAAGTTCAATTCGGTAGTAAATATTTTTAATTTTTATTTATTTTATAGACTTTCGGAGATATTCAGCAGGCAGTATGGGAGGTTTTAATGCGAAAAATAAAGCCAAAATTATAAGCACATTTCATTGTACTATGTGTTTATTGATTCTTCGCGAACCTGTTCAATTAATCTGCGGACATCGACAATGCAAATCTTGTATTTCTCCTTCAGAAAATTCTACTAAATGTGCACAATGTCAACAAGAATCAAAGAAAACAGATGTTTGAATATTTATCCAAATGTAATTTTTTTCTCGCATGAATGATTACAAATGTTGTAGATCGTGATCGATAAAGGCTGTAAAAATGATATGCAAAATCTTTATATTGAATGTTATCTCTGTGATTGGAACGGGTCATTTGGAACATATGAAGTAAGTTTTTAAAATGTAGCGCAACTAAGCTTACATTTATCATATTGATCTTGTTGGAATGATAGTTCTTTCTGTAGTCACATCTACAAAATATTCATTTCGAAAGAGAAGATGATCTAGGTACAGTGTCATGTGTTCTCAAAGAATTCGGCTGTATAGAATCAATAGTTCCAACTGACACAGAGAAACACTATTTGACAATACAACATCAACAAGCCATGATAAATTGTTTGCATTCTAAATCGACGACGATGAATGATTCAAATGCAATCCCTACTGCTGAACAAGATGTCTACAAAAATATGGAAGTAATAGTTGATACTGTCGAAACATTAGTCAGTGATACTCTAAATCTTAAACATATGTCATTTAAATTGAAATCTGATACAAATGAACTGAAACAAAAGCTTGAAGAATTGAAATCCAGTGTTGAAGAAGATCGTTCGTTTGTAGAAGGCACCGAATCAAATCGAGAAATTCATCGTCAAGAAATAGCATCACTTCAAAATCAGATAGAAGACATGTCAGTCACTTCATATGATGGAAGTTATATATGGAAAATAGCATCATTTCGAGAAAAAATGAGTAAATACACTGTACTTGTGTGTTAGATAACTTAATAATACAAATTCAAAAAGTATTTATTTATTGATTACGATATATAAGCATTTTAGGAGATGCTGAATCTGAACGACAAGTATCCGTCTATTCTCCACCGTTTTACTCTTCATCAGCTGGATATAAGATGCGAGTTCGTCTTTATCTTAACGGTGATGGTAATGCGCGTGGTTCACATATGTCCATTTTTTTCGTGCTTATGAGATCCCCGTATGATTCTCTACTGAAATTTCCATTCGATTATAAAGTAACGTTTTGCATGTATGATCAAACCGGTGCAGAACGACATATTATTGATTCTTTTCGACCGGATACACGATCAAGTAGTTTTGAACGACCACGGTCAGAGATGAATATTGCTAGTGGAATTCCCAAGTTTTTTCCATTATCGATTATTACACAAGAAGGCAACCCGTATGTACAAAATGATACTATGTTTATTAAAATACTGGTGGATTTTGATGGTTTACCAAAAACAATAATGCCTTTTGTATTGACTCTGAATCCAGCGATTCCGACAAATATTCAGCATGATATAATCAAAAAGGAAGTGGAGCGACGAGCTCAGCAGTCTTCTGCTGAAGACGTATTACAACAAAATTAATCTAGTGTTCACGTGACAATTTCGTTTTCTCATTCTCAAAAGTGATTAATCAAGATATATCAACTTTTTATTAAATAAACTCGAGACTACAATACGTGTTTGCTGCTTTAATGACTCACTATTTATATGAACTAAAAAAACGATACATTTTATTATTTGGAAGCATAGTCTTTCTTTCATATTAATATATTTCATAATTCAGATGTTAAGCTGATGCAGTTAAGGTGTATTTCCAACAAAATTGCTACGGAAACTTCCAACATACAACATAGTGACTCATCTTTTTCTTCATTCGCCACTGTTGTGAGTCAGTTCGAACGAAAGGGAATATATCGATATAACAACTTTTCTTGTTACTATGAGTCTTAGTTAATTTATGTTCTATTCTTTCAGACAAGTTTCAACGACAGAATGGTGGGATTTAATTCATCAAACAAACAAAGTCTCGACGAAAAATATATTTGTCCTGTTTGCGTTCTTATACTTCGGGAACCAGTACAATTCACCTGTTGTGGACGTCGTATATGTCAATCGTGTTATAGCGAAGAATCCAAGTAAATTCTCGTGCCTTTATTTCAGCACAAATTTTACTCATTTTCATTCTTCAGAAAAACATCTAAATGGTTGCAATGTCACATGAAACCAGGAAATCAAGACGTAAACTATTTAGTTAAGAATAGTATGTAGAAATATAAAAATATTTTACTTCAGACATTTCTCGACCGAGCTTTCAAAAACGATATGAAATCGTTGCCAATCGAATGTCAATCGTGTCGATGGTGTGGTCATCTACAAACCTACCAAGTGAGTCTTTTTTAACTGTTCTTATCCTTAACTAATTTACTAATGTCTGTGTCATGTTAAAAGGAACATTTAGATGAATCTCATCTGGATTCTAAATGTGAATTTTGTAATCAACAGTTTGATTCTATGGAGCAACTCAATGAACATAAACTCCAACAATGTGAAAAATTTACTATTTTCTGTCCATTGAAACAGTATGGTTGCGATGAACCGGTATGTTCATTTATACACTAGCAATAATCAATGTTCAAATTTTCGATTGTTTAGATTATACACAAGAGAATGAAAGAGCATTATTTGACAACACAGCACCAAAATGTTATTCAAAAATGTATTCATCAGATGAAATCAAGAACAACAACTGATGATACTACTAAAACTGAAGCAT
>ERZ778024.3275-NODE-3275-length-12060-cov-5.264473_pt1 | contig 12060 bp, 12 predicted proteins | sample MGYA00375754_ERZ778024 | MGnify/ENA primary metagenome ERZ778024 (study PRJEB29350, sample SAMN05389827) | bioreactor metagenome | isolation source: Thiocyanate bioreactor | place: South Africa: University of Cape Town | collected 2014-02-18 ... | reverse complement strand
TTTTTTTTTTGTTTTTTTTTTTTCTCATTGTCATGATTTTGTCACTCCCATTGTAATATTTTTTGTTTCAAAAAATATTATCGACCCTTCTTTTTCAATATTCACTCTCTTGGTATATTTATCAATTGTTCAATTCAAATATTTCACTTTACTGTTCTTTTTACTTTGTTCAAAAGATGGATGATTTTTTCAACAAGACTTTCGGTTTCAGTTTATTTATTTATACCTCCCCTTTTAATCCTCCTTTTAGTTTCAATTTAATTCTGTTATTTATTTATTTGTTTCATTTTTATTTTCTTCTTTCTTGATTCTTCTATTTCATTATAAGACTCTCAATCTCAATTATTTACATCTTTCCCCTTTTTCCTTTCTTTCTTTTTCTTTTACCAATCCATCAATGACGCACTTTTTTTTTCTCTTTGTCATTTTATTCCAAAACTTCTAAAACAAAAAAAAAATTTCTCATCTTGGCTCAACCATTTTTTGATTTTTTTTTTTTTTGAAAATTTCAATAGTCATGATTCCTCTTCTTCATTCATAACCATCATACTCATAATCAATAATAAAAAATTATCATCTCTGTTTTTTTTTTTTTTTTCGAACAGCCATTTTTTCTTTTTCTTTTTTTTCATTCCTTATCTTATCTCTTTATCTAATCATCAAAAGATCAAAAAAGATTTCCCTTTTTTAGCCATTTTTTTTTTCTTTTTGAAAGTTTTCAATAAATTTGAGAAAACAAAATCATGGCGGCAAAATCAGAAAAAAATAATAAAAAATGGCGGTTCTTTGAAAAAATTTATGATTTTCCCTTCTTCTGTTTGCTTTTTAGTGAATTTGGCAAATTGAATAGGAATCATATTTGATTCTTATTTTATTGATTCTTCTTTCTAAGAGTCAAAGATTTTGAGACAAACATTGTGCTTCTTTCCTTTTTTTTACAGGATTTGATCTTTTTTTGGTTGATTGTTTTTCAAAAGTTGTATTGTCAAAAAAAAAAAAAGATTGCAACTCATGCGCCACTTTAGAAGAAAAGAAGTCGAAGTCAAAAGAAAAAAAAATAATCATAAAGTCAACTAAGTATCCCTCATGAAAAGGGTAAAAAATGAGCTTTTCCTCAACTCTTTATTTAACCAAACAAATTAATTTCAAATTGTCCTATTCGAAATCAGAGATTCAAAAAAAAAAAAAATTAATAGCAAATTTCATTGAAAGAATTGTTTGGAAAGAAAGCAAAACAGAATCAAGAACCAATTGAAGAAGAAAGGAACAATGAAGCAAAGGTCAAGGAAGTTGAAAGCAATCAAGGTTTAATTAATTTATTTATTGTATTTACTTTTATTTACTTTAAAATCTTGATTTTTGAGATCTCTCTTCTATTCAATACCAACAACTACAAATCAAGATTCGATTGTAACTCAACCAAACAAGACTTATTTTCCATTGTTTAATAAACTTGGGAATCAATCAATAATAATACCTGAAAATGCAATTCGAGATGATGATCCAGGTGTGAAGCTTTCAATTTCAGGTCTTGCATTATTCGAAAACTTTTTAACAGAAGAAGAAGAGAAAGATCTTGTTCAATTCATTGATTCTCAAGAATGGAAACCTTCAAGACTTTCAGGAAAGCGGATGTGTCAATGGTATGGAGCTAGTGTAGATTACAAATCAAAGTAAAGCATTTCATTTCATTTTACCAAAAAAAAAAAAAAAAAATGTAAAAAACATATCAAAAATCAAAAGGACTGTAGATTTAAAACCTCTTGATCAAAAACCAATTCCTAACAAATTTTCATTTGTAATTGAGAGAATTCAAAATCTTACCAAAGGATTGAAACAATTCAAACCAAATGAAATGGGAATCAATGAATATTGTAAAGCTAAAGGACATTTTATTGCACCTCACACAGATAATAGATATCTTGAAGGTCCAATTATTATAAGTATTAGTTTGTTAATAGATTGTTTAATGACTTACACTCCTGCAAATTCTTCTGCAAATCCAATGGATTCCCAAGACAATGAGACATCTTCATCTTCACCTTCATCTACTTCAGTTTATTTACCAAAAAGATCCCTTTTAGTAATGGAAGGAGATGCAAGGTATAAATGGAAACATGCAATATTTAATCAAGATTTATTTGGTGAAAGAAGGATAAGTCTTACTTTTAGAGAAGCAGGTTTAATGAAATAGCAAAAGCAACAAGGAAAAAGAAAGAAAGAAAGAAGGATTGTAGATATATTTTGTAGCATTAATTGTAATTTGAACTTGCTGATAAGGAAGTGAAAGAAAAAAAAAAAAAAAGAACAACAAAATAAAAATAATAATTTTTGAATTGATTTTTATTTTATTTGTTATTCTTTGAAAATTCAAAATTATGTTATGATCAAGTTCAAGCACAAGGGTTAATAATATTTTGCCAAGTACCATCATGAAGACATTGTCTTCTTGGGTTTCCACTTCCTGATGAGCAACTTCCAGAAACTATTTGATAAGCATTGGATTCAAGAAAATTTCCTTTTGCATTTGAAGTTGCGGGGCAAGTTTGAACTTTTGATTGTTTTTTTGATTATTATTATTTTGAATTTAAAAAAAAAAAAAAAAGAAAAAAAAGAAAAAAAAAAGAGAGAGAAAGAAAAAATTATTTGATTCACATAGAGATCCAAAATAACCAGCCGCACAATGACAAACACCATCAACATAAGTTCCACCATTCTTACATGGACGAAGACATCCTTGAATTCTTGTTTCACATTTATCACCAGTCCAACATTGAGCACAAAAACATTTCTTTCCTGTTTCAAGTTTACCACAAATTCCACCATTCTGACAACCACCACATGAGGTTAGTGCTATAATAATTGAAAGATTTTTAACAAAAAAAAAAAGAAAGATAAAATCAATAAAATGAAGGAAATATTAAAATGAAAAGAATACGTGGTCTCATGATATAGAATGGGGTTTTAGCTACATCTGCACTTAAAGCAGAAGAGTAAATTGCAACTTTGTTCAAAATTCCTCTGAAATTGTATCCCAAATACATTTTGTTATTTGTGACAGTAATACCAACAGATGAGGTAGTGGATGCAACTTGATTATCATTCTTATAAATTCTCCAAACATTTCCTTTCTTTGTGAATGTAACAACAGTTAGGGTGTTTAATGAAATAGTGGAAGCAGGTGAGCTGAATCTTGAAACTCCTTTAACTGTAACTTGAAGTGCTCCTGTTTCTCTAAAAAGATGAAAAAATTTATTAGAAATTTATCAGAATAATATTTGAAAAAAAAAAAAAAAAAAAGAATCAAAATGCAATAAATATTTGGAAAAAAAAATCATACAAAAGGTTGAGGCTCATTGAACTTAAAGCAGAAAGACCATTAGGTGTAAAGCTTACTAAAGTTGATGTCAAATAAAACTTTGAAATTGAGAAAGCAATAGAAAATGAAAAATCATTTCCAAAGGTTATTGTTTGTGATGATGTTGAGATAATATCTTGTCCAAATAAGATAAGTGCTTCATTCATTGGATTTGAATATGGATAGTCAACTGCATTTCTCACAATTGGATAACTCATTGGTTCAGCATTGAACGATGATAAATTATATCCATTTCCTGTTTCATCAATCAATTTATTCCTTGAAGAGAAGGTATAATATGCTAAAGGAGTTGCCGTTGCTGCAAATCCATTATAATTAGTACAGAAAGCTGAAGCCCATGGATAAGGACAAATACATCCATATCCACCTGAAGAATGACTACATCCACAACCACCATTTTGACAAGGACTTGGAGAGCAAAGGTCTTTTTGACAATGATTTCCTTTAAATCCTAGTGGACATTTACATCTTGGTAATCCTGAGGGTGCCAACATACATGGACCACCACCATTTTCACAAACGAAAGAATCACAAGGTGAAATTTCACAATTATCTCCTGAAATTCCTGGAAGACAAGCACAAGAAAAAGAATCATAAGAATCCCCAGCAATTGAACAGGTTTTTCCATTTGAACATTGATTTGGAGGGCAAAGGTTTGCTAAATGATGATTTAAAGAAATTAAAATCAAAATGAAAAAAAAAAAGTAAATAAATAAAAATCAATAAATAAAATAAAATAAATACCGCATTGATCGCTGGCAAGATCATAATCTGAACTACTAGAAACCTCGGTTGATAACCACTGAGTGTAGTCGAAAATTGGACATGAAAAGAAATTAGATGCTAAAAATCTTTTGAATAAAATGGTTAGAAAAAAGAAAAAATGAAAAAGAAAAAAAAATCCTACAATTCAATAAATGGTGCAATAGTTTTAAGACTGATTGGAATTGTCCCTGTCAGTTGATTATTTGATAACCGCCTATTCAAGAAAAAAAAAAAAAACTCATTGAAACAAAAAGAAGGAAAGAAATGAAAAAAGAAATGAAAAGAAATGATACAAAGAATATAGTTGCGTTTTTGAGAGCTGATTTGGAATTATGCCTGTCAATTGGTTATTTTGTAAATATCTATTATATCAAATAAATTGAATTGAAAGAGGAAAAAATTTGGATCAATTAAAAGTATATAAATATTTACAGTACTCCCAAGACTTCCAAATTTCCAAGTTCTGTTGGAATCGTACCATTAAGTTGGTTGTCATTTAAATATCTATTTTAAAATGTTAAATATCAAACTCTTATTAGTTTCAAAAAATTATTGAAAGAAAGTAATAAAAAGATAATTTTACAGATATCTTAATGATGAAGGGTATGAACCAGATTCATATCCATTATACATATAAGATCCAAGTTTTCCTAACTCAGTTGGGATTGGTCCTGAGAGTTAGTTATAAGCCAAATTTCTATTTTCAAAAATTTCAATATTTTAGCTTTTAATATTAAAGAAAAGAAAGAAAAAGGAGAAAAAAAGAAAAATTACATAGAAGATAATACTGTTTCAGCGAACTCAGTTGGGATTGTTCCTGTGAGTTGATTATGATCCAAGGATCTATTTTAAATTTGAAAAATAAACAGTTAAATTGAATAAAAGATTTTTTTTTTGTTTATCTTCTTTTTAGAAAAAAAAAAAATTACAAGCTCATAAAGTATTTTCCAGCTATTTCAGTTGGGATTGTCCCAGAAAGATTATTATTACTTAGGGTTCTTTTTTTTAAAAAAAAGAGGAGTTCAAATGATTTGGATTTACAAAAAAAAAAAAGTATGATTGATATCAAAAGAATAAAAGTTTACATATCAAAGCTGGCATAAAGTTGAGTTGGGATTGTTCCTGATAATTCGTTATGATCCAAATATCTAATAAAATTACTCATTTCAAGGGAAAAAGAAAAAAAAAAAAGAAGAAGAAGAAGAAAAGGATTACAATCCTTCCAATGCAACACAATCTTTCAAATCAATTGGAATTGGTCCTGATAATTTGTTATTATATAAAGCTCTATTTAAAATATTTATCAGTGCATTCATTTGAAAAAGAAAGAAAGAAAGAAAGAAAGTAGATCTTACAATGTGGTCAATTTTGTTAATTTCCCAAGAGCAGGAATTGGTCCTGATAATTGGTTATCATTTAAGCCACTAGTTAAAAGAAGATGAGCATGAATAAAAGCATATTTTATGGTAAAATTTAGATCATCAGTACAAATAGGTTAGCTGTGTTAGATCCCCAAGCTGAGGTGGAATTATTCCTGTTAGTTGATTACGATCCAATCGTCTATTTTAAAGGAATCGAGTTTAATTGATCTAACATTAAATAAAAAAGCTTACAAGAAAGTCATAGAAAGCAATTTACCAAGTTGTGTTGGAATATTTCCACTTAAATTATTTTGATATAAAGTTCTATTTTTTATTTTTTATTTTTTTTTTTTTTGAAAAGAAGAAATGAATTGTTTGAAGGATGATTTCAAAATACAAAGTAAAATGATGGATTACAGCGTAGTCATTGAGAGAAAATTACCAAATTGGTTTGGAATTGGGCCAGTGAATTGATTTTGTTGAAGTTGTCTATTAATTTAGAGTTGATAAAAAATTAAAATATTCATGAAAAGTTGGGAGAAAATCGAAAAAGTAATTACAAGATTATTAATCCTGATATTTGACCAAATTGTGTAGGAATTGTTCCTGAAATTTGATTTCCAGATGCAAAGCTATATTTAATGACTTGTCAGGAAAAAAGAAAAAGAAAAAGAAAAAGAAAAAGAAAAAGAAAAAAAGAAATCGAAAAGCTTTTACATATATTTTAAAGCTGTCAATTGTCCGATTTGAGTTGAAAGTGTTCCTTGGATCTTAGCATTTGCAATATCTCTAATAAATTGTTTTTTTTTTAAAAGAAGAAGAAGAAAAAAAGTTGAATTAATGATTAATGAATTACAAGGAAGTGATTCTTGTTCCAGTGCAAGTAAGTCGACCTTGTGTGCATAAATCCTTGGAAAAAATCCCAAGTGATGGAACCAGTAGAATTGAATGAAGTATAAACAGCTTGAAGAGCATTGATGTCACTTTGAATAAGTGCTAATTGATTGATTTTTTTTTTTGAAAAAAAGTTAATTAACAGAAAAATTAAAAAAGAAAGAAAAGAAAAAGAAAAGAACTAACCACAATGAATAAGTGAAGAGAAGAAGAACAAAACAACCAAAAAGTTCAAATGCATCTTTGAAACTTGAATTAGAAGATTCTTTTTTGAAAAAAAAGAAAAAAAAAAGAAAAAAGGTGAATCCAATTTATAGTTTTCAAGGAGAAAAAGCAAGAAAAAAAAGAAAAAATTTTTACTTCAGTGAAATTGAGGAAAAAGCATCAAAAAAACGTTTTTGTTTCCTGTTTTGTTTCCTGTTTTTGACTTTTTATTTTGTTTGAAAATTAACATTTTTTTTTTTTGTTTTTTTTGAAAAAAAAAAAAATAATTTTTTTTTAAAAATTTTTTTAAAAAAAAACAAAAAATAAAATAAAATCAAATAAAAATTTTACTTTACTATTAGCGAACGAAGAGAATTCATTCTAAGTGAACAAGAAAGCTTTTATTTTTATTTAAAAGTTGAATCAGAGAAAACAAAAAATAAAAAAACAAAAAAAGAGTACCCTTCAAGTTCCAGGTGTCAAACGACAGGAAAAAAATCCCAACGTTCTTTTTTTGGCCAAAATCTTTGATTCCCTGTTTTCTTTTGGATCAAAAAAGCTTTGGAAAAGCAAGGACAAATTTCAAAAAAAGCATTGGTCAAAAAATGATACAAAGCCTCCTCTCTTTTTGAATATATCGTCTATTGGTATACCAACAGCTTCAAAGTAAGTAAAACAAAAATCAAAATAATAATAATCACAATAATAATAATAATAATCAAAATAAAATGAAACAAAATAAAATCAATCAAATATTCAATACAATAAAAGAAAAGAAAATAAAATATGAAATAAAATCAATACCTCAATCTCCTTTTCCACAATTTGTTTAGGTCGACAAGTCTTTGAAATCTTTGAAATGTTGTTCATTAATTGTCTGATCTATTGATTAAAAAAAACTTTGATTGTTTAGAAAAGAAAGAAAAAAACTATCATGTCGCGCGAAAATTTTATTTTTCTTATATTTTACAAGACAAGAAATAGGGTTTTATGTTTCCTTTTCTCCAATAAAAGAGAAACCATCAAAATTGTTTTCAAAAATACTTTCATTATCTATAGTTGCTAAATCAAGCTAAATTATATGGGAGTTAGTTTAATAATAAAAGTTTATGAGAGAAAAAAAAGAAGTTAACTGGTTCATTTGTAAATGTTGAATCAAAATATTGAAGGTTATAAACAGTCTCAGTTTTTGGAATATAAGGAGGTCCAATTTCCTTTTGGTACAATCTACAAAGAATGTTTTTTTAAAAAAATAAGAAAAGGAATGAAAGAAAAAGTGAAGAAAGAAAAAAAAAACTTTTCAAAGTCTATAGAAGCAAAAAAGGGATGACTTTTGATATCTTCTCCATCTCTTGCTTCACATCCAAGACGAAGTTCAGGATCTCTTTGTAAAAGCTGATTTATTAATTTTATTAATTGATTAATTGATTTCAAAATTCATAAAGAAAAAGAAGAAAGAAAAAAAGATTACTCCTCTTAACAAAGATTTTGCATTTTCCGATAAATGATGGGGAAATTCTAATTCCTTATAGAGAATATATGTATACAAAGTTTCTTTATCTTCTGAATAAAATGGATGTTCTCCACACATCATTTCATATAATACAATACCGAATGACCACCAGTCTACGGAGAAGCTATACTGAGATCGAAGAATTATTTCTGGAGATAAATATTCGCTTGTCCCGCAAATCCTTGTTTTTGAAAAAAAAAAAAAAAAACATATTATTTTAACTCATTCATTTTTCAAAAAAAAAAAGGAAAAAGAAAAAGAAAAAAAATTTATACGTGCTAGTTTTATGACCAGGTTTCATTCCATCTTTACACATCCCAAAATCTGTAATTTTTATATGACCATCAATGCCCATCATGATATTCTCTAATTTTAAATCTCGGTAAATTATTCCCTTCTTATGTAAATATTGAAGGGCTAATAAAATTTCTGCAGCGTATATACAAGCTCTGAACTCTTCAAAAGCTCCAAGTTCACAAATATGATGAAATAATTCACCTCCTCCTAGATAATCCTAAGTAATAATAACAAAAAGATTTGACGAGGTTAGAAAAATAAAAGAGAAGGAAATTATTCAAAGAAAATAAAAAAAAAATACCATCACAAAATAGAGTTTGTCTTCCCTTTGAAAAGCGTAATGAAGTTCAACAATAAATGGATGATGAATTTCACGAAGAATTCTATTCTCAAGACTTGCTCCTTGGAGAGACTTTTTTGAATTTCTTTTTATATAATTTATTTTGATTTGGAGTGAATTAAATTTTTGTAAGAAAAAAAAAAAAAAAATTTACTTTTTTCTTTGTAAGATCGGCTTTCTTTATAACTTTCACAGCAAAATAATGTCCAGTTTTTTTCTCAACACAAAGAAGTACTTTAGCTGAGGTTCCTTTTCCAAGAACTCTCAAAAAATCAAAATCATCAAGTGTTACATTTTTCTCCTTTAAAATTTGTGGGGGTCGAAGTCGAGAAGATATTTTTAGAGCTATTTTTTTTTTTTTTGAAAGTTAGGAAAAAAAATAAATGAATCAAAAAGAAATAAAACTGTTAATCCATTCAAGAGATTGTTCAAATGTTTCTGCACAAAATTTTGCACATTTTTTATCCGGTGTAATAATTTCAAAGCAATGTTTTGCTACTGTTGATGCTTGAATCTTACATCCTTCTAATTGGAGAACTTTGGTTGGAGTAATATTTTTTTGTTCTAAATTGATTTCATAGAGTTTTTTTTTTTGATAAAAGAAAGAAAAAAGAAAAAAGAAAGTACTTTCTGGTTGAGGAAGTTGATTCATCATTTTTAAAGTTCTATTTTCAACAGTACAAAAATACTTTTTCCATTCCTTTTCTTTTTTTCCTTCTTCATATCTAAGTAACCATCCTTCTTTTTTTACTTGACCTTTTGAATTCTCAAATAAATCTTTATTTCTCTTTTCTTTTCCTTTTTCTTCTTTTTTTTCTTTTTGTTTTTCTTTTTCTCTCCGCTTTTCTTTCTCTTCTTGTGTTTCCTAAGATTATATAATTGTTTCTTAGTTTATCACAATTTACAAATATAATATCATGAAGGAAAAAAAAAAAAAAAATGTAAACCATAAACTGATAATAAAAATCTTTATCCAAAAATTCATGACATTTTTGGATATGAAAAAATTGTCCTTCATGAAGAAGTAAATTTCCAATACCTAAAGCTTCTTGTCTACCAATCACTACATTTTCTATTGAATTTTGACAAAGCCAGTCAACACCATCTTTTCCTAAAAAAGAAATAAAGAGTAAATAAAAATAAATAAATAAATAAATAACATCTTTGATTCAAAAAGAAGAAAAGAAAGTAAAGGACGAAAAAAAAAAAAACCTGAAAAACAATTGAAATATGTTTCAAATCTTAGACGTAAAGTTATTAGACGTACTCCAACTCTGAATCTTTTGCCTACTTCTTTAATCTGTTTTTTTTTTTTTTTCAAAAAAAATTTTTTTTGAAATAATAAATAACGTACATCAATACTTGGTCGCACTTGATAAAATATTTTAATTTCAGGAGCAATTTTTTTCTTTAATAATGAAGATATTGTTAAATTTGATGCTTGAAGTTTTGATTTCTTTTGATCCTATGAAAAAAGAAAATTTTTTTTTTAAAAAAACAAGATCTTGGGTATTTTTTTTTTTTTTTTTTTTTTTTTAAAAAAATAATTTTTTGGTTTTTTTTTTTTTTTTTTTTTTCTTTTGAGGATATGAATGAAAAAAACCTGTTCAAAATCATGTGAACTAGGAGTTTCATCTTCAACATTTTCTAATATCTTCCTTAATTCTCTGATTTCATTCTCAGAATTGTTAACTCCAAAGAAAGATGCGAGTTTTACTGTTCTTTGTCTTTCTCGATTTAAAAATTGACTTTTTTTTTTGAATATTGAGTTTTTGAATTTAGAAAGACATAAATAAAATAAATCAAACTTTCGATTCTCTAATAATTCTTCTATATCTTCCTCTTCATCATCGTAATCAGATTGAAATGCAGGATCATCCAAATCAAGGGATCTCAACTAATAATTTATCAAGTATTACAAAAAAAAAAAAAATCTTTTTTTTTTCAAAAACAAAGATTAAAATTTTTCATACCCTCCTCCGAACTACAGCAGGTACATTTAATATTTCTGTTCCACTTTTTAAAACTTTCTTTCCTTGAGAATCAAAACTTGATAATTTTAACTCATCTCTTCTTTGAGCTTCAGAGTTTGATATTAAAATTCTCAAATGTTGGAGATATTCGGGGTATATATTTGAAGATTGAAAAGGAATAGAATCTTCAAGGGGAATTTGAAATGTTGAAGTCTATGAAGAAGAAAGTATAAATGAAATGGTTGAAGTAAAAAAAAAAAGAAAGAAATAGAAAACAAACGTTTTGTGAAATTTCAATCATTGAGAGGAAATCCTCAATACAATTTTTTGCTTCAAGATAAGTCGAAACTTGAGGAGCGAATCTTTCTAAATCCATTTGCTAATGTGGATGTAAAAAAAAGTGAAATTTAAATTGTATTTCAATTTTGTTAATGAAATGATAAAAAATACAGTTTGTAAAGTCTCAACAAAAGATTTTTTCCTTAAAAGAAATGAGCCTTCCTCAAAAATTTCAAGATTATTTTCACTTGGCAGAGGGGTATCACTTTCAGTTAGAATCGTTTCAATATCTATCAATTCAAAATGGTCATGATGAGTACTTTGTAAAGTACTGGATTGAAGGATATTCCCAAAGAAAAAAAGTGAAAGAATCTTACCATATTGATCATTACATTCAATCAAACAAAACTCTTGATAATCACAATCAAGTCCTTTCTTCAAAATAATCTCCTGAATAATCTTGTGTGTTGTAGTAGTAGGTTCCAATCGAAACCTTGAATAAACTCCATCAGAGAATTTTCCTTCATAAACCCTGATGAAGTCGCAAAATGATTCCACTATTATATTATAGTTTTTTATGATTAAAATAAAGTTAGTAATAAACATCGGAGTCATGAAATAATTATATTTGACTCTATAATAGAAAATGACAAAATGAAAAATTAACGAATAAACTCTTCACCTTAAAGAATAAATAGAATGGATAGTATAAATTTCTAAAAACAAAGAAGTAAAGTAAATTCTACGATATAACATAACATAACATTAACAAAGAGAGAAAGACCTTCAATAAAGCAGAAGCAATTCAAAGTCAAAAAGCAATTCATACAAAAAAGTCAAAAAGGACAAAAAAAAATGAATAGAACAAAAGAATTAACTAATGAATGAAATATGGGTAAAATATAAGGTGAATTCTAATAGAAAGCTACGCATAAATAATAAATGATTGAGTATTGGTGGAGTATTGGCGGTTATTAAGTGAGTGAATTAAGAGTGGAGAAAACCGAGTAAAAGAGAACCCTTGCCTGTCATGGTTTTTTTTTTTTTTTTTTTTT
>ERZ778024.3270-NODE-3270-length-12076-cov-5.943765_pt1 | contig 12076 bp, 8 predicted proteins | sample MGYA00375754_ERZ778024 | MGnify/ENA primary metagenome ERZ778024 (study PRJEB29350, sample SAMN05389827) | bioreactor metagenome | isolation source: Thiocyanate bioreactor | place: South Africa: University of Cape Town | collected 2014-02-18 ... | reverse complement strand
GTTTTTGGTTCTCTAAATGTATCTTTACATAATGTACATTCTAAGTCTATTTCTCCTTCTTTCTCTCTTTCTTTTCCTTTTGATGTCATTTCTTCTATTTTATTTTTAATTTGGTTAAGAATATGAAGGCATCATTAAAGCCATCAAATTTGAATATTTTTTATATCATTTCTCTTGAGATTGATTGTATTGATGTATTAAATATTTTCGTAAGTAATATCAAATTGGTCCACAATGGCTTCAACTTCAAAATAAATCAATCACTCAATATTACTTAATGAATCAAGATTTCAAAGATTCATTCATTTTATCATTTAGAAAAAAATGAAAATGAATAATAAAATGATAAAATGAATGATTCAGAATTTATCTACAAATCTAATAATCAACGAAGTTCAAATCAATAGAATGAATACAAGGTTGAACCATCAGTCAATCCAATAATAATAATAATAATAATAATAATTGCAATTCAATTAGAAAAACATCAAATATTTCAAAAAAAAAAAAAATAAAAATGACACAATTAACTGTTAAACCATGGACTTAAATAATAAAAATGAAGTCAAAACTATAGGTTAATTAGTCAATTTTAAAGATATTGTTGTTGTTGAGTTATAAGTTGAAGAGTTCTGAACAAAAATTTTTCTCAAATTTTTTTTGAAATTCACTTTATCACCTTTTTCATAAATAAATTTAAACAAAAGGGAGAGAAGTGATCTTTTTTTTTTGAAACAACAATTTGATATCTTTGAAGATACTCTCATTCAATTCAATTCAATTCAATTCAATCATAGGAATAGGACCTATAACTATAACTTCAATTCAATTCAATTCGATTCTGAACATGTTCAAAAAACTTTAATGAAAAAGAACAAGATTTTCGACAATCAAGGGAAGATGTTAGCCAAAATTCAATTCAGTTGCGATCAATCAATTAATCAATTCACTTGCAATCAATGCATTAGAACAATATCTATCATATCCTCAAAAGATTGAGTCAAGAAGTTTTTTAATAAGATTCCTCAAGAGAATAGAATGAAATCATTGGAAACAAATCTCGTTTGTTTTTCATTTTTAATCATTAAATTAAACATTGCATTCCTACATATTAGATTCCTTTCTGTCTTTAAATTTAACTAATTTGGATTCATGAAGAGGACTCATCCATCAAGAGAGCTAATGGAAGAAGCTACCTCCTCCCATTCCTGTTCTTAGCCTCATCATTCTCTATTCCCACAACAGTATTGCAGTTTTCCAACTCATAACTCTGTATTAGTTTTATTGTTTAACTTTTTTTATTATTGATCAAAGTCATCAAACTAAGTTACTTTGTTTTAAACTTACTAGATGTGGAAAAGAGTATAAATGGATTTTTGTTCATGCATTTTCAATAATTGGTACTGCAATTTGTACTCTTCTTCTATTCTTTTCTTTTGCGTTATTTTCAGTTTTCTGCAAAGTAAAGATTTTCTTTTTTTTTTTAAAAAAAAAATTAATTATTTATTTATTGAATTAAACTGTAGTCTCCTACAGAGTCCAAAATATTTTTAAAATTTCAATTGAGTTGAATACTTGTTGATTAAAGATATAATTGTTTCGAGCTGACCAAATTGCCCAAACTGCATTTGCATGCAATTTGGCCAGCCGATTATTATGACATCTTGAGTAATAACCTGTAAGTTTGAACTTCTCATCAATTAGGATGTAAAGTAAAGATTTTCTCTTTTCAATTTATCTTCTCGAAAAATCAAATTTGTAAAAACATATAATTAAGTCCTGATAAAATATTCCCTGAACCTGGATTTGCTTGAAGAAGCCCAAGGAAAGAACTCCCCTCGTACCCTTTTTGTTGAAGCGAAACAGTTTTACTTCGAAAAGTTTGCAAAACACTAAAAAACGATTCTGGCAAATTAGAATGCCCAACTCCAATCTCTTGGTTGATCACATACTCTGCTATTGCATCTCTTGCTTCGCACTCACGAGTAAATTCTTGGATATGGAATGAGCAAGTCAGCTTATGGTGAATCGCATAAGGCTTTCCTTGACATTTGACTTCCTCTTCACGAAAACCACAAGAGCAAATGATCTTGCTTGTTTTCTTGTTCCTAGCCAAATAGGAGTTAATGTTTTGATTGCTCGCAACGCTCTTCGATTGAGGATGTAGTAGAGTACCCTTTGTTCAGTCTCATGAGTTTCGAACGACATTGTGCTTCCTGGCTCTATCACTTTTCCTTCAGTCAAACCATCCCACAGCTTGATTCACAGCATGAAAGAAAGTTGTGAGTCTGATTGTACACTAAAGAACTGGAACTTTTTGGGATTTTTGAGGAGATGAAGTAAAATGGAATTCTGTCCTCAAGAAAGTCAAATTTTGTAGAAAGTTTCCTTCTTCTCCTCTAATTGCAAATATTAAACAGATAATTTTCGGTTGAAATAAATCAAAGAAATTCGATTTATTATTTAAATTTCAATACAATGTTTCAAATTTCATTTTTTTTTTTTTTTTTTTTCCCATTCAATTTTTTTTTTTTCCTTTAAAATCCCAAACTTTAATTGTTTTGTCAAACGAAGAAGAGGCAATCATGAATCTATTGAACTGAGCAAAAGTAACTGTATTTTGATGTTTGTTTTCATTTGTTGAACAAGAATATATTTCTCCAGTTTTCCAATCCCATATATACATATCGCCATCTGCTACTGTAATTAAAAGTCTATATGTATTTACTTCTAGCTTTTTATTTTATTTTATTTTATTTTATTTTATTAATATTATTTGATTTGGTATATGGTCTAGTTGAAAATGAAAATGAAAATGAAAAAGAAAGAAACTTGGACATTCCAAATAGCACTTTCACGAAGTAAAACTTTCAAGGGTAGTCCTGTATGATAATCCCAAATAATGACTTGTTTATCCATTCCACCAGAAACTATGATTTCATTATTGAATCTGACAGATTTAATTCCTCTTTTTATTTTTATTTATTTACTTATTTGAAATATAAAAAAATAAAAATAAAAATAAAAATAAAGAATAAATAAAACTTTTTGTGAAGGCTTAACACTTTTTCACATTGTCCAGTTTCTAAATTCCAAATCTTTTATCAATAATAAATCAATGCAAAATAATAAATAAAAAACAAAAAACTTACTCGAACATCACAATCAAAAGATCCTGAAACTATAATTCCATCTTTCAATTGAGCAGAAATAACATAATCTTCATGTCCAATTAATCGATGTAAGATTTGATTTTGTGTTAAATCCCAAACAATAATAGTATAATCACAAGCTGCACTAACAAGAATCCATCTTTGATTCCATTGATCTATTGAAAGGGAGCAAACTTCTCCAAAATGTCCAGCTAATGTTTTCTCACAAGTACCTGTCTCAAAATCCCAAATCTTAATAGAATAATCACAAGATGCTGAGATAATCTTTGAACCAAACATCAAACAACTTGTTACACCTTTTGAGTGTCCCATTAATGTTCTAAGACATTCTCCTGTTTGAAGATCCCAAATCTTTAAAGTTTCATCATAAGAAGCACTTACAATATAATTTTTATAAATACAAACACAAAATACAGATCGAGTATGACCTCTTAAAGTTCTAACTTTACATTTTCCTTCCTTCCAATTCCTTTTTAATATGAAATTTGCTTTAAATAATTCTTTCCTTGATTTATTTTCCTCTTCCTCAATCTCTGAATAATATTTCTCATGATTTGGATACACCCTCCAAAAGTATCTCCAGATTGATTTATCATTCAACTTAGAATTCCATTCTTTTGAAACAAGCATCATCCTACAAACTGTTTGAAAATCTAAGTATGTACATATTCGAACAACAATTTCTTGAGGTAATCTTGCAATGAAATCTCTTTTTAATAATGGAGCTATCAATAATAATATTTGATTCAATTAAAATGTAAAATCAATGAAAAAATCATAAAAATAAAAAACGAAGATCTCTTTTTTTTTTTTTTTCTTACTTACTTATATGATTTGTTAGACTATTCAGTGTTGAAAGCCCACAATGATTTAACAATTGGGGGAGTAGCTGTTTCTTTTCATCTTCATTTAGTGTCACAAAAGTAGTAATGATTGATTCCATTATTTATTGATTACAACTCCCACATCAATCCAGCTACAGTGCACCTCTCCAAGATCTCAACCTGTTTTTTTTTTTTTTCTTTTTGAAAAACTTTAATTCAAGTTGCAAAATTAAGGCTTTGTTTCTTTAAAACTTCTTTATTTTCTCATGTTTTTTTCAAATAGTTTTTTTTTCTTTCTTTAGAGTTCTTTGCTTTTAGTTCTTTGAAGTTTTGAAAGTTTGTCAATGGCATCATCATGTGAAAAGGTTCCATGAACAACGTTGTCTCTGGTACGGATGTTTACAGTTTGGTCAGTTTGTTCTTTTTCTCCAACAACTTTTTTTTTTTAAAAAAAAAATTACAATTAGTTTTTGTTGTTATATTGTTATATTAAAAAAGAGGAAATCTCAAAAAAAGAAAAAGAAGAGAAAAAAAAGTTTCACCAAAAATGAAATTGTATTGATTGACTTGAGCATTTCTAATCTTCTTATTCATGGTATCTCCAGTTTCATCAACATCAACATGGAATCCAGCATCATGGAAGATGTTTCTAACCTAAATTATTTCATTTATTTAATTTATTTATTTATGAAAAAAAAAAAGATAAAGAGAAAAAAAAAATGAAATGAAAGAAAATTACTTTGTTTGCATACTCGTAGTAAATTGGAGCAACTGGGACAACACAAACTTGACGAGGGGAAAGCCAGAAAGGCCTGAAGAAGGAAGAAGGAAAAGGAAAAGGAAAAAGGAAAAGGAAAAAGGAAAAAGGAAAAAGGAAAAAGGAAAAAGGAAAAAGGAAAAAGGAAAAAGAATAAGAAATTAAAAAGTGTTTTTTTTTTTTTCAAGAAGAAAAGAAAAGAAAATACCATTTTCCTGCATAATTTTCAGTAAGAATAGCTAACATTCTTTCAACAGAACCCAAAATAGCACGATGAATCATAACTGGACGAGTTTCAACACCTTCGTCACTATTTAATTAAATTATTTATTTAATTATTTATTTGAAAAAAAGAAAAAAAAAAGAAAATACTTTTGATAAGTCAAATCAAATCTTTCTGGTAATTGGAAATCTAATTGAATGGTAGCACATTGATATCTTCTTCTAGTAGCATCTTGAACAGAAATATCGATTTTTGGTCCATAAAAAGCACCATCACCAGGATTGATTTTCCATTCAAATCCAGATTTATTTAAAGCATCTTCTAATTGCTAATTTTTAAGAATGAATTGAAAATTAAATTTCAATGTCAAAATAAAAAAAAAGAAAGTAAAAAATCAACTTTTTCAGCTTTGTTCCAGGTTTCAATATCTCCAATAGCTTTATCTGGACGGGTAGAAAGAGCCATAGTAAGAGTGAATCCAAAGATATCATATACAGTTTTTAAGAAGTCTAGACATCCTTCAATTTCTGAATTGATCTAATTTGTTTGAAAAAAAGAAAAGAAAAAACAAAGTATGTTAATTATATTCTTTCAAAAAATAAAAAATAAAAAAAGAAAGAAAGAAAGAAAAATGAACTTGATCGTGGGTACAGAAAATATGTGCATCATCTTGTTGGAATCTACGAACACGAGTAAGACCAGTCAATGCTCCACTGAATTCATTTCTGTGTAAAACACCAAAATCTGCTAAACGAAGAGGAAGTTCACGATGAGAACTATTTTTTTTTTTTTTTTGAATTTTTTTTTTTTGAATTTTTAAATTTAAAATAGATTATTTTGATTGAAATTTAAAATGGATCATTTTGATTGAAAATTAAAATATTAAATTAAATTTGTAATAAAAATAAAATAAATAAAAAATACCGAGGACGAAGATCAAACATTAAACAATGACCAGGACAATTCATAGGTTTCATAGCAAATTTTTCACTTTCAATATCAAAATGGAACATGTGTTCTTGATAGTTTTGCCAATGACCAGATTTTTCCCAAAGTTTAATATTGTACATATTTGGGGTAATGACTTCATGGAAACCACGTTTTGAATATTCAGACTAATTAGAAATGAATTTGAATTGATTTAATTAAAGTTTTTGTTTGTTTGTTTTTTGTTTTCAAAAAAAAAAAAATTACTCTAATGAATTGCATTAAGTTATTATAAATTCTTGCACCATGAGGAAGGAAGAAACATGATCCTGGACTTAATTCATGGAAGAAGAATAATTCTTGTTGCTTTTTTTTTTTTATTTATTTTATGTAAATTTTAACTTGAAATAAATTTGATTTTTTTTTAGAAAAAAAGAAAAAGAAAAAAAAAATTTAAACCTTTCCAATTAAACGATGATCTCTTTTTTTTGCTTCTTCTCTCCATTGCATCCATTCAGTAAGTTGTTTATTTTCTGGGAAAGAAATTCCATAAATTCTTTGAAGAACTTCATTTTCAGCTTTTCCTAACCAATAAGTGGCTGCATTTTTATGAACAGCCATTGCTTTAACTCTATTAGTATTTGGGATATGGGGACCAAGACAAAGATCAATCAATGGACCGCAACGATAGACAGTACTTGATTCACCATCAGGAATTTTTTCTTTAATGAAGTAAGTTTTCATGTCATTGTACTAATGATTTTTGAAGAGAAATTAGATCAATGTCAAAAAAGAAAAAAGAAAGAAGAAAAAAGAAAAAGGAGAAAAAAAAAAAAAAAAAGAAAATCAAACTTTGAACATTTCCAATAACTCTTCTTTTTTCATGACTAAACGTTCAAAATGTTGTTTTTCTGAAACGATTTGTTTTGAAAGTTTATCTAAGGAAGGATAATCTCTTTCTGATATAGTGCGTCTATTTTATTTTATTTTATTTTATTTTATTTTATTTTATTTTATTTAGATAAACAGAAAAAAGAAGAAAAACAAATGTGCATTTGAATGGAATTTAAATCAAAGAAATATTACTCTCCCATCATTCTCATATCATAAAAGAAACCATCATCAGTTGGAGGACCGTGTTCTAAAAGACAACCAAAATGTCTTTCACATGCTTCTCCTAAAATGTGAGCACTACTATGCCAAAATACAGCTTGACCTAAAAAAAAAAAAAATGAGTTTCAAAAAAAGGAATTCTTTTTGAAAAAAAAAATCAAAAAAAAAAGAACCTTCAGAATCATTAATATCAAGGAAATCAACTCGTGAATCTTCTTCAAGAGGACGAGTCAAGTCAAATAAAGTACCATTGACCTAATTTAAGAATAAAATTAAAATTAATATAAATGATTTAAAAATTAATTAATTTCTACTTTAGCAACTACAGTCTTTCCAGCTAATTGTTTGCTAATTCCTTCAACAATCATCCATGGAGTAGTTTCCCAAGCAATTGCTTTAATAGTTTTTCCATCTCTAAGAGTAACAGTAATTTCTTTCTTTTCTTTCTCTACATTATTATTTTAATTTTTATTATTGAATTCCTTTCAAATTCCAAAAACTTTATATAACAAAGAAAAAAAAAAAAGAAAAAATCAACTTTTTAATTCTTCTTCTTGTCGAGCTTTGATTTTATCATAGATATCAATACGATGTTGAATAAATGATGGAGCAGGACTGACCTAAATTATAATTTCAACGCATAATTAATTTTTTTTTAAAAAAAAAAAATGAGATCTTTTCAAAAAAAAAAAAGTCAAAAAAAAAAAAAGACTTCTAATGGATCTTCAGAAGAATCATCACTAGCTACAACTTTCTTAACCTGCACAGATAAAAATTCAATATTGATTTAAAAAAAAATGCTTTAATTTTCGAAATCGATTTTTTTACCTTTTCCTTTTTCTCTTTCTTCTCTCCTCCTCCTTCTTGTTTCGGTTTCTGTTCTTTCTTTTCCTTTTGTTCTTTCTGTTTTTGTTGTTGTTGAGCAACTTTAGTCTCTTCTTCCATCTTTTTCAAAGGTGCACTAGGGTTGATTGGTGCAGTGATGTGAGTCTGAGTGTGAGTTATAAGAGTGTTAATAGTAGTATTAGTAGTAGTTGGCCAAGGACCGGTGGGTATGTGGCTCATGCGGGTCCGCCCTTTTATTTCTATTTAAAGTATCCAAAAAAAACATGGCGGAAAAATTTTCACATTTTTTGGTTCTTTTTTTCTTCTTCAACCTTGCATCATTCATTCATTCGAAGACTTTCAAAGTCAATGTTGGATCACTATCATTGATGGATGTTTTGGACTGAAGAATACAGTAAAGTCTCGAATTTTATAGAACCGAATTTTTCAGGAAAACTAAAGCGAAATAAAAGAGAAAAAGAAAGAAGGTTTGAAAATTTTCTGTAAAATCGAGATTCTGGAACTGATAAAATGCTAGGTAAATGCTGATAAAAATAAAAAAGATATTCTTTTTTCGATGTTTTGTTTGCTCGATATCACTTTTTTATTGAAGATGGAAAAACGAACATTTTGTTTAGGTCAATAAGCTTCCTTCTTTCCCAACCTTACCGAATCTCTATCATTAATTATTGTTTTGTTTTAATATTTTGCTGCTAGAATGCCACGAAAATACCAATAAAAACTAAAATAAATCTCATATTTGAAGCAAATTGCTATTAGGTTTCTCGACAAGGGAAGGTTGTTTACAAAATATTAAATCTATTTAGAGTATTCGATGACTATTCCAATATTTTGCTGAGAAAAAAAAACACTTTTCAATTTATTTCATCTTTTGTTTTGACATTTTATTGATATTTGATCGATACTTCGTCGATGAAATTTTTTGTTTTTTTTGTGTTTGGATTTTTTTTTTCCATGAGTCATGCAAAAAATAAAGAAAAAAAGAAAAAAATAAATAAAAAGAAGTGAAGGAATGGTCAAGTTGAGCTGTATTGGGAGAAACATCCGAATAACCCAATACATCCGTACCATTCAATCTCTCACTTATTCCTTCATCTTATTTATATCTGAACTTATTGTGGTTGTTGATGAATGTATGGGAAGAAAAGAGAAATTGAAATAGATTCATTGTTTTTTTATTATTGCAACTTGAAGTGTCACCAATAATTAATTGCAATCAATTTTTGCAAATATGTGGAACCCATAATAGAGGAGTGAATTAAAGATATTGGGGTATAAATAAGGGAAAGGAATAAGTGAGAGATTGAATGGTCCGGATGTATTGGGTTATCGATAATGAGTATGTTAATGTCTAATTCTAAACACTCCCAATACAACTACTTGACCATTCATTCCCTTCCTTTTTTTTTTTTATAATGGATCCATTATAAAAAATTAATAATATAAATTAGATTACTAATTACTGAAATATATTTCTTTTTTCTTTATTTTTTTTTTTAAAGGTACATGATACAACAAATAATAATAAAATAATAATACAAGGTGAAGAAACTTCCTAGCTGGCTTCAACATCTATCGATTCAGTTTGCGTTTTGGATTGGGAGTGGGATTTGGATGAATACTGTCTTTTGGCTAACTTCTTCTTGATATCTCTAGATTTTTTTTTTTTTTTTTTTTTTCATTTAATAAAAAATGTTGGTCCAAAAATGAGGAAAAAGAAAGTAAGAAAAATTACGTTCCAAGATATATACTGCTCAAAATAAATGCAAAAATGCTATTTAAGCTCAGAAAAACACAACATATTTTTGATAAGGGAAGGTTTTGAAAGAAATGATTGTCAATGGCCATAGAAAAGAATGAAATTGAAACCAAAGATCCTGTGGTTAACATCGCTAAAAGATTTTGTTTTGCCTACAAGATTATTATTTATTATTAAATAAACAATAATAAACAGAAAAAAAAAAAAAATCAACCTTAAATAAAACAAGCTTAATATTTTGATTCACTTGAAGTTCTCTTTTTCCTATCATCTTCAATATAATAATGGAGCAATAAATGTAGTAAGGTAGAAAGATCATTAAATTGCCTGAAAAAAAGGAAAAAGCAGCAATAAATAAAGTATTTGATGTTTCAAAATCTCCAAGTGTATTCCAATACTCTGAAAAACCAAGAAGGAATACAAAAATTGTTGTCAATTCTATTCCAAAGAATAACACAATTATTCTAAAAACTTTGGGACTCGTAATCAATTTGGTATTAGTTTGACCTTGGAAAGTTAACATTCTAAAAGGAAAAAATAATAATTATGCTTTTAGAAATAATAACAATCTTTGAAAGAAATTAAATGAAAGGATGTTACAAGAAATAAGCATAACATGCATAAGATAGAATACCAATTGGAAAAGCAAGAGCCCAGAAAACCGCAGTTGCAACTGTATTGTTTCCAAATAATAAAAGCATACCATTCATCATTAAACCTAAGAGAATATTAGCATTATTATTATTATTGTAATGAATTTATTTCGAAAATAAAAAGAGACAAAGATATACAAAAAATGCTGCTCATAAATATTGTTAAAATCTGATTTGGTCCATAGGTTCTAAAGCTCTCTTGTAATATAAATGCCTATATTGATCAATAATTGAAATTATTCATAAATGAAATTATTAAAAGAAAGAAAAGAAAGGAGAGAAAGGAAATCAAACTCTGAAAAATATCACTACAAGTGTTATAATTAATGCTAGAAAGAACCCAACTGTACTATAAGCTAAAACATGAAAGAAGAACTCTTCATCAACACAATTCCTTACATTGATCCTCCAGTCACAATAAACAAGTCCATCAAAGTTTATATGTCTTCCCATTCTAACTGTCGCTTCTGAAAAGAAAGAAGGGACCAGGTATCGATATAATTCATTAATTAATGAGTTGTTCGTTTATTTCTTCTGATTTCTCCTATCAATAGATAGTCCATAATTGTCCTGATCCCAAAGAATCAAAAAAGTCAAAACTCTTTTCAAAAATGTTGAATCTATGTTGATATTGTTGAAGAGAATATGTTGAATCTATGAATCATTTGATATTGTTGAATAAAATTGAATCACAATTTGAAAAAATTTCACTTTATTGTAAAAATTCTGGTCTTTCAAAGAAATCAAACAAACGAGCAACGGTTTTTCTTTTTTGCTTTTATCAAAGAAGTTTCTTGAAATAACTAAAGAAGAATTATTCGCATTTTATGATGCCTTGTGCCAAATTGAAGGATAGCTAAAGCTACAGGAAGGCTACATATCCAAAGCAATCAGTAACGGCTTCTTAAATTTAAATTTAAAAGGTTGGTGGGTTTAACAACTATCTTTCTTGTTAGAGGGTTGGAGCTAGCTATTCGAGTCCTACTCAAGAATGATTTCCTCTCAAACTAAATTTGCAAATTCTAATTTTCTTTTCTTCTAAACTTTTAATGGAGGAGTCAAAGGAAGAGGAAATAATCAAGGAATGCAATCGATTCAATTATTTGAAACAGGAACTGAAAGATGCTATGTTTAAAAAAAAAAAAGTTTAAAATTTGAGTTTAAAATCAATTTTAAAATCAAAAGAAATCAAAAGGGTTTCAAATTTAAAAAGAAATAGAGCCCACCTGTTTGCCTATGAATCTTGGTGAATTTTATTAGCTCTCTTTCTCAACGCAACAGGAAATGATCTTATAACAAAGTATGAAAAAAAGAAGCAAGTAATTAGAAAGATACCTCCTGCTGCAAAAGAATACCGAGAGAATATGGGATTTGTCGATTCACATGATAAGAGTGTAGGCTACTACAAAATTGGAAGGATTTCGAAGAAGTGGTGGCATTGCATCCTCTTTTATCTTTTGGACTGCACAATTCTAAATGCCAGACTGATATACTCGCAGCTATCAAAGAAAAAAATGAATCGAAATTCCATACACTAAAAGCAACCAAACATCCTATTGACAAATATGTTCGAAACTCATCCTATTGTTGTGATATTTCCTATGAATTACAACAAGTGTCATTGGATTGTTGTTATATTTAACCTCAAAAATTCCATGATCTTGATATATGATTCATTGGGAATTTGTGTTCAGTGATGATAGTATTCTCGCCACTCTAAAAAGAATATATTTGATGTTTAATCCTACTTGCTCAAAAATTGTTATTAATGAAAGAAGGGAGCCAAAACAACAAGATACTT
>ERZ778024.3254-NODE-3254-length-12126-cov-6.103140_pt1 | contig 12126 bp, 9 predicted proteins | sample MGYA00375754_ERZ778024 | MGnify/ENA primary metagenome ERZ778024 (study PRJEB29350, sample SAMN05389827) | bioreactor metagenome | isolation source: Thiocyanate bioreactor | place: South Africa: University of Cape Town | collected 2014-02-18 ... | reverse complement strand
AAAAAAAAAAAAAAAAAAAAAAAAAAAGCCAAATGGACGAGTTCGTTAGTGAAAGACAGCTGCTCCTCGCCTGCAAGTACGGTCGTATTCAAGAAGTTCAACAGCTCCTAACCAATCCTTCTCTGAACCCTAATTGTAAAGACAAGGATGGATTCACTCCATTTTATAACGCTTGTTGGAAAGACTCAATTGAAATTGTGAAATTCTTATTGAATGGCAAACGTGTGGAGATCAATTTGGCGATGAAAGAAGGTGAGACGCCATTATGGATTGCTTGTAATAAAGGACATGCAGATGTGGTGAGGTTGTTATTAAATGACCCTAAGGTGAATGTGAATAAGGAAAATAGTAAAGGACAAACACCTCTTTGGATTGCTTGTGAAAAAGGACTTATTGAGATTGTGAAGTTGTTATTAAATGATAAGAGAGTTGGTATCAACTATGCAGAGAGAGCAAAAGTTGGTGAGGATGAAATTCAAGGTGAGAATGATGGAAGAACACCTTTTCATGTTGCTTATGAGAGAGGATTTGATGAAATAGTTACATTATTGATAAATGATGAAAGATTTGATGTTAATAAAGAAGATGATGAAGGAAAAACACCTTTGTCCATCGCTTGTGAAGAAGAAGATGTTGACCTTGTGGAGTTTTTGCTGACTAAAGAAGATATTGATTTAAGCAAAGCAAATAATAAAGGTGAAACACCATTTTTCATTGCTTGTAAAAGTGGACAACTTGAGATTGTGGGAGAATTGTTATACGATGAAAGAGTTGAAATAAATCAAGCAAGAGACGATGGAACAACACCTCTCATGGCTGCAAGCTATTTAGGACATCTTGAAGTTGTTCAAAACATTTTGGCGAGTTCTATCGAAGTTGATTTGAATGCAAAAGATACAAATGGAAAAACTGCAATCACACTTCCAAAAAAGAAAGAAAAAAAGAAGATTGCTGAATTATTGGAAGCTTATAAAAATGATCCAGAAGAGACAAATGCAGTATTGAGAACATTTCTTGGTTTAGATGGTTTTTTTATTTTTTTATTTTTTTATTTTTTTATTTTATTTATTTTCAAACGATATATTAATTTTCTTGAATTCAAAGAAGAAGAGGAAGAAGAAGAAGAATATGAGGAAGAAGATTATGACGAAGACTATGAATACGAGGAGGAGGAGGAGGAGGAAGAAGATAATGATGGTGTTGATCAATTAGAAAGACAAAAAATTGAAGAAGAGAAGAGAAAATTGGAGGAAGAAAAGAAGGAATGGGAAGAAAGAAAGAAAAATGAAGAAATGGAAAAGATGAAATTTGAAGAAGAAAAAAAGAGATTTGAAGAAGAAAAGAAAAAGTTGGAAGAAGAAAGAAAAAATCAAGAATTGAAAGGTATTTTTTTTTTATCTTTTTATTTTAATTTTCCCTCTTTTTTTAAAAAAAAGAAAATTCAAAATAAATAAAATAAATAAAAATATCAGTATGTGAAATTCAATTCAATTACAATATATTCAAGTTGAGAACTAAAGCAAAAACATTTCAAGAATTAGAAAAGGACATTAAATCAAAAATTAAACTTGAAGAGAATGTTGAAATTGTTTTGGAATATGAAGAAAATGGGCAAACATATGTTTTCAGTGATATGAAAGATTTAGAAGATGGAATGACAATTAAAGTTTCAATTTCATCACAATCCGATTCTTCTCGTATTTTTCTTTTCTTTTCTCTCTCTCTCTCTCTTTCTTTTTTTTTTTTTTTTTTTTTTTCTCTCTCTCTCTCTTTCTTTTTTTTTTTCCAGAGCTTCTCTAATCAAAAGAAAAAAAATTTTTTTAAAAAAGATAATTCAACCGAAACTTCCGAACTTTCCAATTGGAATCAAATTATCCTCTTCCATCAATTCACAAAAAAGTCAGAGTTTCGAGTTGAAATTGAACCTGATGAAATTCCTCCACAATTTTTAGAACAAATCAAAGAATTAATGAAATCATTTTCAGAATTACAAACATGTGCAAGATTTCAAAAGACACCTTCAGGAATTGTATTTCAAGTGGATTTTATCTCAAAAAACAGAGCAGAAAAAGCATATAATCAACTCATAACCCTTCTTCAATCAAGTTAAGTTCCAAACTCCAAACATAATCAACTCCATTTCATAGTATGGATCGAATATTGCTCGAAAGAAAAAGTAGACTTCTATTGAAGAATGGAAATGGAAGTTGGATGTTGATTACTTACTTTCTCAACAAGAGTAATTCACTTTTTGTTTTGTTGAAGGAGAATAAACAAAATGGCAAACAAAAAATTAGATTTTCAATTTCAAATGTTAATTATTGATTTCGAATTGAACATTATAAAGTCTATTAGAATTACTTTCATCAAACCAAGTTGAGTCAAAGGAATTAGAATAAGTCTCAGATATCAATCCATTATTGCTTGGGTTTGAAGAGATTTGATTTGATTCCGTTTTTTTGAGATTTCCATTGTTCATCAATCGATTGCAATCAACAAAACTAGATCAAATTATGAGTTCTAATGTACCATGAGGGAAGTAAAGTAAAGTAAAGTAATTTTGAGTTAAGAGAACTATTGATTCAAAGAAATTCGAGTTAGAATTAGAAAAAGACGATTAAAAACGGAAAAGATTTATGAAAAAAAAAAAAAAAAAAAAAAAAACGCGCCAATTCACTTTAACACCTTTTTATAAGTAACAATTACAAAAAAGGTGTAAAAGGGATACATAAAAACAAAAAACAAAAATCTAATTATAACTTCCCCTGCTTGTCCTGGAGATTCAACAAGTAACTTAATTATAACTATAACTCTTTAACATCAACCTAACTTAAATTACAATAGATTCTAAATTTTTCTTTGGATTTCAGCATCAAAACATGACTACAAGGGAGGAATTAGCAGCGAAAGCGATTCAAACACAGTTGAGAAAGAAATTAACACTGAGATCGACTCAAAGACAACAAATCACATTAGAACTTCAACATACAGAGCGCTCTTATGTTGAGAATCTTAGGAATCTGTTAAATAATTATATTATTCCACTTAGGAATCCTCCATCACCGAGTGAGGCGATACTCAAAGTTGAGAAAGTGAAGGAATTGTTTGCTGGGATTGACCCTGTGTTACACCATCATGAGGAGATATTGAATCAGTTAACAATCAAGCTTAAGAATTGGACACCAAATATATCAATCAGTGATGTGTTTGAGGATGTTGCTGAGAAGGTTGGGAAAGCTTATTCGTTATTTACAAAAAATTTTAGTAAAGCGATTATATTTTTGCAATATCATGAGCAAAGGAATTCAAGATTTAGAGCGTTTTTGGAAATGAAGAAGATGGAGAGTGGGAGTAGATATGTGTTACAGGATTTATTAATTATGCCAATTCAGAGGTTCCCACATTATATATTGTTGTTACAAAGATTATCAAAAGTGACACCAGAGAATCATAATGATTATGTGCCTTTGAAGAAAGCTCAAGAGAGTGTGAAAAAAATTGCAATGTTAATTAATGAGAAACAATCAGAAGCTGATAATCTCAAGAAGTTATCTGAATTGGAAGAGAGGATGTCAGGAACTTGTCCTCCATTAGTGATTGAGAATAGAAAATTTGTGAAAGAGTTAAATGTAACAATGATTGTGAATGGATTAAGAGAGTTAAGGAAATTGTTTTTATTTTCAGATTCCTTGTTATGTGTTGAAAGAGGATCAAATTTTTTTCAGAAAAATATTCAATATGAATTTAATTGGATGTATCCATTGAATCAGGTTTATTATTTTTTAAAATAGTTTGGTTTCATCTTTTTCTTAATAATTAATCCAGGAGAAAAAAAAAAAAAATTCAAATTAGATTTCATTTGAACCTCTTCAAGAAAAAGTTTATGGCGAAAATTATCAAAACCCTGGTTCAGTATTAACTCATTTAACTGATTATTATCTTTCTGTGAAAAAAGAAACCCTCAAAAAGAATGCTTTAGCTCATTTAAATAAACAAACAACTGGAATTTTAATTTTAATTCAAAATGCCAAAGAAATTAAAAAAAGGTTTATATTCACTTTATTATTATCTATTATCTATTACTTATTATTTGTTAATCCCTTACAAAAAAAAATAAGATATATTATTGCTGTTGATGATGAGGATGTCCGAGAATCATTTTTAAAAGATGTTAATATTTTAATGAAGGTTTCTTTTTCTTTTTCATTCATTTTTTTAAAAAAAAAACAGTAAATTGAATCGTTGTTAATTAATAACTAGAATCCATTTGATCATGAAAAACATTTACCTGGTGTAATTAAAATATTTAATGGAAATTCTATTGATACTGAATCAGCTTATAAATCTTTCTATGTTAGAGGAGAAACAACAAGTTTGGAAGTTATTGATTTAGCATTAAAAAGAAATAATAAATTATCTGAATCAGCTGATAATTATATTATTGTTCTTCAAGAAAATGGAGAAGGTTAATTTTTTATTAAATCAAGGACTATTTATTGACTCCAATATTTAAATATAGTTAAACGTGAATTGCTTCCAAATGATCTTCCTCTTGTCCTCGTTTCAAATGAATTCAATGATAAAAAGGATTTAAAATTAGTTTTACATCACAAAGATTATAAGAATTTGAAACCAAAAGTATTTGATTTTTTTTTTCTTTTTTTCAAAAAAAACAAACAAACTCAAACTCATATTATTAACTTTTTAGGTTCAAGAAACAATTTCAAAGATTAAAATACATTGTGATGGATCAATAATAAGGTTCAAAATTATTCTCATTTTATTTAATTTTTTTATTTTTCTAATTCTATTATTTAGAAATGGTGAACCTGGTGAATCAAATTTTGAGACAAAAGATAACCCAACAGTATCAGAGCTTCTTCAAAAAGCAATTGTAAAATATGGTTTAGAACCAAAATCAAATTATTTCCTGTATTTATATTGTCAAGAAACCGGTTTCTATTTATTTATTTATTTATTATTATGGAAATGTTTCCTTCTAATTTTCAAAAAAAAAAAAATTAAAGGTGCTTTACGGAAATTGAGAAGTCATGAAAATATTATTACTGCAAGAGATGAAGTAATGATGCAAAATATGATCAGAAAAGGGTAATTTTTGATTTTTCAATTTGACTTGTCTCTTGGTTCATTTAAAAAAAAAAAATTCAAAATCGTAGAGGGTCAGCTCATGTTAATATCAAATGTTTGTTAAAAGAGGTATTCCTTTAATTTTTTGTTTTAAAAAAATTGAATAAACTAAAATTTCTCTCTTTTTATTTTTAGCATCCTAATGAAAAGCCAAAAATATTTCCAATCAGAGTTTATGCGGATAAAGCATTTCCTGGTGAAAGCTACAAATCCATTCCAGGTATTTTCTTTCTATTCTTCTTTTAAATAAGATAAATTGAAAAAAAAATAGCAACTGCCATTAGTACTGCAAGAGATATTTTAGAATCAATTTTGAAAAAATTTAAAGATATTCTTCAAGGTTTGACAGTTGATGATCTTGTATTATTTCAATTAACAGAAAATGGAGAAGGTTTTAAATTTTTAATTGCTTCTATCATTTTGAAAAATCCTTTTTAATATATAAATTAATAGAAACTCTTGTGTATCATGATGAAATTCTTCCAACCAAAACGAAAGATTTTTTATTCCAAAGAAAAAATATTGGAAATGTAGATAAAATTGAAAATGAAGTTCCTCAAAATAATAATGGAAATGAAGGAGTTGTAAATGCAGAACTTATTGAAAAGATTAAAATGGAATTACTTGAAGTCCAACCAGAAAATGAATCCCTTCAAGAACATGCTCCTGATGAATTGGAGAAAGATAATTTAATTCAAAGTTTTAGTTCAGATAAAAATAAGGTTTCGTTTTTTTTTTTTCCCTCTTTTCTGATTTTCAATTCTTTTAATCATTTTAGGATGATGTGAGATTTTTGAGTCTATTTGATGTCGAAAATGAACTTTTTGATATTGAAAATGAACTTTCTATTATTGAAGCAAAACTTTCGATAATTGATGCTAGATAATAATTATTGTTTTTTTTAAAAAAATAAATCAAGAAATTAATAATGAAAAAATGTTTTTGTTGTTTTTTGAAAAAAAATTGTATTTTAAGCTTGTTGTTGTTGAACATAAATGGGTCTTGGACGATCAACAGCAGCAATAAATTGTAAAATGATGAAAATAAATCCAACAATAATAATAAAGATTCCAGCAATGAATAAAAATAATGGAATTCCAGAATTTGCTGGTGCAGGTAATATTAAACATCCCAAGCTAAAAAATTTTTTATTTTTATTTTATTATTTTATTTTATTTTGGATTTTAAACTAGATTTTAATTTTTTTTTTAAAAAAAACAAAATGAATCAGAAAAACTTACAATAAATACCATAATCCTCTTCCAAGGAAAGTTGAAATGAATCCAATGTATGCATGCATAAAGGTTGGGAGCTTAAACTCAGCCAAGAGAAGAAGAAGTCCAAAAAGTCTAATTTTATATTAATTTTAATTTTATTTTATAAGTTATTCATTGATTGATTGATTGATTTCAAAGGTTAATAGGATTCTTGTATTGAGATCAAAGGTTAATCATATTGAAATTGAGATTTGAAATTGAAATTGGAATTAATAAATTATAAATAAGAAATCAAATATTACGTTAAATAAGCCCCAACAATGAATCTTGAAAAGCCATCGATACCAGCTCCAACAGCTCCAATACAGATGAGGACTCCAGCAGTAGTAATAAGTGCTGCAACAATAAAGTTAACAATGTTGAGAAGAAGACTACAAGTTGAACGGCCCATTATTATAGATGTCTTTCAATCCTATTATTTAATTTTACAATAAGTTAATTTCTTATTATATTCTATTTTCTATTCAATTTTCAATATAGTTTGTTTCATTATTATAACTTCAATTTTCATTGAGGATTCAGGTTGATGTTATAACATATATTTGAATTTAAAAGGTATTTTATATGTATTTTATATAAAATTCTTTGACTTTTATATATAAAATTCCTCTTAATAAGATCTTCATTCATTTATTACATTCATTACAATATATTTCTAATAAATACTATTAGCATCTCAGATAACTATTCATAAAACAATCAAAGAGTTATTCTAAAGTTATTATTATTATAATGTTGTTAATATATTGTTTATTTATAAATATTTAGTCTTGGCTCAATAATTATAATTCACAATGAATTTCTTCGATATTTCTTCGATATTATATCAATATCATCCAAAAATTATGACAATTATGAAGTGTTTGAGTTGAATTGATGATATTTTATGAATAGAATGATGATAGGTTGATGATTTTTGAGTTGAAGATGATTGAATTATCGAAAGGATTGTTATTTATAAGTTTGGGGATGGTTGACTTTGACTTTTTCTCTAATTATAACCAACCTTAATAACTTCCTTTATTCCAATTGTTATAAACATTTATAACATTCTCAAACTTTATATTTACTTGTTATAACTTATTATACCTATTGTGTTCTCAAATGTTTAAGTTGATATGTTTAAGTTTATATGTTGTTATGAAGAGCAATTATGAAAACGTGAAAAATAAAAAAAAAAAATTCTATCAATAAAGTTTCAAAGGAATCTAAAAATATTGGGAGATTTTCAGGACTGATTACAACACTCAACATTCTATCATTCTAATTCTAATTCTAATTCTAATTCTATTGTTTGTTTGTTTGTTCATTCTTTTATCAACAAAAATAAAATTAGATTACTTATAATGTGTAATTAGGAATCGACTTGATTAATCTTTCTTTGAAAGGATTTATAATTCTAATTTTTTGAATTCTAATTTTAATCGTCTGTAACAGTTTTGGGTTTCATCAAAAAGATGTTCATCTACTTTATATTTTTGGATAATTTTAGAATCTGTAAAAGTCAAAGTCAACTACTTGATAAATTCTTGAAGGTTGGAAATTAAGTTGATGTTGATGTTGGGTTGATGGATAGAACTTTTTGGGTTTTTGTTTCAGTTAGTTTGATTCAATTTTTTCCTTTTGGTCGAACGTCCTTGTTGTTTGGATGATTTTTATCATTTGATGGTTGATTTGAAGTGATTTGTTTGTGTTTTTTTTAAAAAAAAATTTCTAAGAGAAAAAGAAAATTAATTAGCTCTATGTAGTTCTATACTAAAATACAAGGTTTTTTTTTCATTTTTTGAAATCGCAACTATGAAATATGATTGAAGTTTTTAAGTTTCTTTTTGATTCTCTTTTGCCTTTTTTTTTTTTTTTTTTTTTTTTTTTTTTTTTGTTTTTTTTTTGGGTAAATAACTGCTAATAAACAAAAGGAAAAAAAAAAAAAACCTCTGAAGAACTTTTAGATTTGTCAAGTTCTTGACCTTTTGTAGGGAATGGAACTGGATATTGTTGGGGGTAATAAGGATTTTGAAAAGGAAAAGTATATTGGTGTGGTTGGGTTTGTGATTGAGGCTGTGGAGATTGGGATTGAGATTGAGGAGATTGTGGAAGTTGAGATTGTGTTTGAGGGACTTGATATCCATAAGGATATTGATATTGAGATTGAGGTTGGGACTGAGATTGAAGTTGTTGAAGTTGTTGGAGTTGTTGGAGTTGTTGTTGCAATTGGTGTAATTGTTGGAGTTGTTGTAAGTTTGATTGAAATTGAGAAGGGTTTTGTTGAAGAAAATTTTGAGAAAGTTGAAGTGAAAGTTGATGGGCTAATTGAGGATTCTGTTGAAGTTGATGCATAAGTTGAGGGTTTTGTTGAAGAAGAAGTGCTAATTGAGGGTTTTGTTGAAGAAGGAGTGCTAATTGAGGTTGAATTTGAAGTTGATAATGAGGGAAGGGATTGTGTGATACATGAGGAATTTGGTGATATATAGATGGAGTTTGAGGGAAGGTTCTTTGAGGAGAAGATCTTTGATTTTCATATTGTGGTCGTATTTGTTGTTGTTGTGTTTGAGGTGTTTGAGGGGTCTGAGATGTTTGAGATTGAGGTTGTGGCTGTGTTTGTGTTTGTGTTTGTGGTTGAGGTTGAGATTTTTGTATTTGCACTTGTGCTTGCGTTTGCGTTTGAGATTGAGTTTGTGTTTGTGATTCTTGGGATATAGGCTTTTGGGATGATGTTGATGAATTTTGTTCTTGTAAACTCTCTTGAGAAATAAGTTGTTGAATTGTTAGAAATTTATGATTAATTTTACCACTTTGTCCTTCCAAAATCATTTGTAGCTCTTGTTCTTTTTTCTTCTCTTGCTCTTGTTTTTCTTTTTCCTTTTGCATCTCTAACTCTTTGACTCTTTCTTTGAGTTTCTCTTTATCTAGTTCGAATTGCTTATCAAATTCTCGTTTTTGTCTTTCATGTTCTCTTTCTCTCTCAATTTCTTTCTCTCTTTCAGCTTGTCGTTCTCTTTCTCTCTCCTCCTCCTCTCTCTCTCTTAATTTTTCCATTTCTCTCTCTTTTTCTTGTTCCTCCTTTTCTTTCTCAATCTTTACTCTCTCTTCAATTTCTTTTTCTTGCTCCTTTTCTTTTTCTCTTTCTTCTTCTTCTCTTCTTCTTTCTTCTTCCTTGATCCTTTCTCTTTCTTGTTCAAGTCTTTCTAATTCTATTTCTTTTTTGATGAGTTTTTCTCTTTCTGATTGTTCCGTTGTATCATCAAGATCAAGTGACATATCACTTAAACTTCTTGAATTTTGAATATTTTCTTGACTCTACAAAATAAGAAAAATATATATTAAAATTGGTTACTTTTTTTTTTAAAAAAAAAAAAAGAAAAAAAAGAAGAGGTTGTTACTGTCTTCTTCTGAGAGGATTCAGGATATTCTCTTTTTTCTAAATCCCATCTTGTTTTTATTTCTGTTTTTACTTCTGTTTGACCTTTATTTTCAGAAATTCCAGGAGTCTGGAAATTAAAAAAAAAAATTAAAAAAAAAGAAAAAAAAAAAAAATTCAAATCCAAGGAAGAAAAAAAGAAGATAATTATTAATATACCTGATTCTTATTCTCACCCTCCTGTTGAGGAAAATAACTAAATTTACTTTGTTTTTGATTTTCAGTTTGATTTTGAGAATGACTAGGAGATGGTGAATGATCAACAGGAGATGATTGGGTGGTTTGAGTTGGAGTTGGATTTTGAGATTGTTGAGATTGAAAACGATTTCTATCTCGATAATTGCGGTCTGGTATTCTATCAGAAGGATATCTTTCAGAGAATCTATTACCTCCTCTCTCAGGATATCGATCATAATATCCTCTATCTTGAAACCTCTCATTACCTGGTCTATCAGAATATCTATCATTGTATCTTTCATAATATCTATCGTTAAATCGGTCATAAAATCGATCATTAAATCTCTCATAAGGTCTATCATTGAAACGATCATTAAATCTATCATTAAACCTATCGTTATATCGATCATTAAATCTGTCAGGATATCTTTCTGGGTATCTATCATTGTATCTATCTGGAAAACGTTCGTAATGTTTGTCATTATTAAATCTCTCATTAAATCTATTATCTTGAGGAGAGTGAGGTGGAAGAGATGGAGGATTTTGAGAGGGTAAACGTTCTGGATATCTATCTTGAAATCTATCTTGGGTTTTATCTGAAAATCTTGAAAATTTTTCTCCTTGTCTTTCATCTGGTCGACCATATGCTTTTGAATCATTTCGATCTTTTTGAATTTAAAATAATTAGAATTTTTGAGTATTAGGAAAATTCAAAAAAAAAATTTCAAAAAAAAAGGAATACCAAAATACTCTCTATCATAATTATTGAAAGAAGGTTTTCTTTGATTCAAATCAGATTCATCTTTGAATTGCCAATCTTAGATTATTAAATTTTCAAAATGAAAAACGAAATTGAAAAAAAAAAAAAAAAAATGTAAAATGTAAAAATATACGAGAAGGACTTGATGAATTTAATCTTGGTCTCTTTGGATCAATTGGAAAAGATTCATCAAAACGTTTTCTTTGGGAATCTTGTTCAAGAATTGTCGAATCTCCAAGAAAAGGTGAAGTTTTCTCTTGAGGTGTTAATTCATTGGTTTCAGAATTATCAGGTTTATTAGAATCTATAAATAAGAATAAAATTGAGAATGAAATTTTTTTTTTTTTTTTTTGAAACTTTGGAATTTTGAAAAAAAAAAAAGATACCTAGAGAAAATTTCTCAAATTTTACTTTGGTTTGAGATTCTTTTTTCTCTCTTTTATTTATTTATTTTTTTTTAGATTTTTTTTTTTCAAAAAATAAAAAGTAAAAAGTAAAAAAAAAAATTTTTTTTTTGAAAAAAAATACTTTTCAGCAGCTTCAAGTTTTGCTTTTTCAGCTTGTTTTAATTCTAATTCTCTTTGTTTCTTCTTTTTCTTCTCATCATCAATTTTTAACACTTGCTTCATTAATAAAAATAATTTATGTTTTTGATCATGAAGTTCTTCAATCTTTTGTTTCAAAACTTGTTCATAAGCATCTAAATCTTCAGGGAGATCATCTTCTTTGTTCTCTTGTGCTTTTTTTTCTTGGCTCTCTATTGAAATTAAAAAAAAAAGAAAGAAAGAAATTATAATCAATAAATAAAAAAAGAGTAAAATTTCCAAACATCAAGAAAATATCAGGATGAATAAAACCCAAAGATAAGAATCATGAATCATTATTATAAAAATAAAAACAAAAAAAAAAAAAATATGGAAATAAGAATCTTGAAATTTCCAAACAATCATAAAAGAAGAATTAAATCATGAATCATCCCAACTCTGATGTCTTCTTTCCAATTAACCTTTCCTTCTTCATTTTCACCATTTTACCAAATAATCAGAAAAGAATCATAGCAGAACATTTCAAAAAACAAAATATAAATAAATATAAATAAAATCACTTCAATAAATAATTATGCAACAAAAAACTGAAAGAGCATCAACTCATTCCTCTATTCAATCAAAAAAATCAACTAAAAGGTTAAAATATGAAGTGAAAAATGAATATATATATACCTTTCATTTCAATCTCCCTCAGCCTATTCAACCGCACCATCTCCAAAACTGCCCTCTTCTTTTCCGCCATGATTGTTTTGTTTATTATTTTTTATTCTCATTTTTTTTTTTTTTTTTTTTTTTTTT
>ERZ778024.3249-NODE-3249-length-12157-cov-4.086432_pt1 | contig 12157 bp, 15 predicted proteins | sample MGYA00375754_ERZ778024 | MGnify/ENA primary metagenome ERZ778024 (study PRJEB29350, sample SAMN05389827) | bioreactor metagenome | isolation source: Thiocyanate bioreactor | place: South Africa: University of Cape Town | collected 2014-02-18 ... | reverse complement strand
AATGGTGCCATAACCAGCCTTCAAAGTGTGGTCCCAATAACCATCAAAGACACGTCCCTCCGGTGACTGGAAGACACCTTGACCATGGAACTATTTGTAAAGTATACATTAGCACGCTAACCTTTGATTGAATCCATTAACTTACGTCTCCATCGATCCACTCGCCGTCATATAATCCATTGATGGGTCGAACAAATCGCCAGCAGCCAAGTCTGAACCCTTCACGGAGAGTTGAGACTTCAGTAACTTCAATCTTGAGCACGTGTGCGAGCTCTTCAAGCAGCTCTCTCATCTGCGCTTGACTGCTAGCCTTCACGAACCATGAAGTTTCAGGTCCATTCAACAAGAACCCGTAGCCGAGCGTGTATCCAGCAGCTAAAATTACAATTAGCAACGTTATCTATAAAAGGATAAACAATCTACTTGCCAGCAATCGTTTCGATAATTCTTTGGTTTCGCTTGTTGAATTCAGTGTCGATCCAAACTAATGGAATGCTGTGACCTGCTTCGTTCAGCGTAGCTTTCTTGTGGACAAAGTTTGACGCGAGAATCAAGTCGCTGAAAATCATCAACTCGGGCTTGGTCTCATTTTTCTTGCCCTTTTCATGGTCTGAAAGGTCTAAGATCGCCTCCAACTGGAATTCTTTTACGAATCTTCGTTGAGCATAATTTCCTTGCGTCAATAGTACTTCGTAGCCACCACCCTTGGCAATTAACTCCTTGAACCGTTGTTCGCATAACTCCATTTGCTCGTCAATTTTCTTTCTCTCGTCAATGTATCTATTAACTTTTTGCACGGCTGCAATGGCGTCACGTAAATTCTGGTAGTCCACGTGTGTTTCTTCAGTGTAATCTAATAGGGCTTTCAACAGCAACTCGTAACGCATGATACGTTGAACTAATGTGGTTAAGTTAGTACTTATTGAAAGGTATGTGATATATAGTGATGATACCAGGCATAATAAGGTAGGCGTAGACATCGAGACCTCCCGTATATTTTTCATAACAATTCTTTAAGAACTGAGTGTAGTGCGGGTACTTCGTCTCCGCTTCTTGTTGCTTGGTACGAGCCGTTGTGAAATTTCGAATATAACGGTAGTACAGCGTGAATAGCTCGGCCTACAAAAAAAAAGAATAAAAATTTTGTTAGTTTCGTAGCAAAATTGATACTAAAGCTTACGTTTTCTTTGAAAATGTCTGCAAATGTGGCGACTCTAGGCCACTCTTTGTAACGCTCTTCCAACTTGTTCAATAATATTTGATTCAATGCGGCAATGACTTCGATGTCGGAAAATATTTCAAACAACTCGAACGGTGTTAATAATTGCAGTTTTTGAATAGGTCGCACAAAAACCTAAAAATAGCGTGATTGGTAATCATGAACAGTATATTAAAGAACAAGACACGGGCCAAATTAATTACCTCCATAACTTTGTTCAAATGTCCAACAAAGTCTCGTTCAGTCGTGATAATTTCTTTCAATGCGTTATTTCTCTTTCGCATTTTCGAAGCCCCTTGAGAATCTGCCCATTGCAGAACTGCGCGACATTGTAATTAGTACCGTTAGGAAATATGTCCGTTGAAATAATTACCCCACTCAGGATTAAATGTTCTCTTGCGAGCTAAGTGATTTCGAATGATTGCTTGACATTTCAACACTTGCGCAATATTAAACATTTTTCCGTTGACGAATTCCACTTTAGGGAACTTGATTCGCTTCGATTTATGAGCCGAATGAGTTCGTTTAATGTAGATAGGAAGTTTGCCTGTGAACTCTGCACTGGTGCTCGGTGATTGGCTAGGACTGTCCTCGGCTTTATATTCAATATTTTGAATCATCGACGACACTTTGTTTTGTCTGCGCTCTTTAGCCTTCACAATACCCTCTTGTTGCCAAGTCAACTGATCTTTCAGAGTTTTAAGCTGGTCCGATTTCGCCTGAGAAAAAATCGTCAGAAAAAAGTACGTGAAATGCACAGTAACAATCTAATTACTTTAATCTCATCTTCCAGCTGCTTAATGTGTACCGAAACATTCGCTGCTTTGCCCTCCAAATCAGTAATATTTACGGAGTCCTCCCGGTTCACGCCCGTGTTAGCTGTAGGATTATTACTCGCGCTAATTTTGTTCACGTGAGTTATTGATCTGTTCGCTATCTCGTCGGGCTTGGCAGCTACATTAATTACTGCTGTACTGTTGCTCTTTGGTAATAGCGCGCTCGAGCTGTTATTGCGGGAACTAATCGGCGATCGTCCAGCTTGCTGAGGTTGTGCAGGCTTTTGATTAGATTGTTGCGCTTGAGGTGATTGTTGAACTTCATGTTGAGCCTGTGTGACACTTCCTGTTTCGACTTGTGTCTCAACGGCTTCAGCGGGCTTTTCCTCAGTTGAGCGCGGTGTACCTTTACTACCTGTGCTCGTCGTTAATTTAGTGTTGCTATTTCTGCTGGCTATTTTCGTGTCTTTCTTTTCTTCATCGGCCAATGCGGCTTCTAACCGTTTGAATGCTGGACTGACTTTCACTTCCGTTTTTGGTGGTGATTTTAATTTTTCAGCAGCGCTTTCTGTCAGCGATTTTGGCTGATCTGCTGACGGTACTGAATCTGATACCACATCGATATTATTGCCATTTTGAGCTGACAACATTGCGGGTTTTTCGTCGACTTTGACAGCTGGGTTGCTAGCCTCACGTTTGACTTCATCTTTTTTGTTGTTCTTAACATTACTCTCCACGACTAGTTTTGGTTCTTCCATTGCGTATGAGTCGACTTCAGATCGCGCGTTGTCGGCGGATTTTGGTGCGTCATTCTTTCTCGGTGAAGACTTTGGGGATCGCGGCGAATTAATATGCGCAGTTATTTTCCCACTGGAACTTTTACGTTTTTTATGACGCTTTTCTTTCTCTTCTTTACTTTCTTCGCTGTTGTCTTTCTTTGCGTCTCTTTTAGACTTGCCTCGTTTTAACGAAAGACTGTTCTCATCTTCCTTATCTTTGTGTAAAGGGCTGCTAGGAGCGTCGTACAAACTCTTTCGATTTGCTTTACGAGCACTTTTTGGTTTTTTTTCTTCGCCGCTGTGGTCGGATTTCGTCCTCTCGTGACCTAAACCATCCAAAGGCAATTTTTTATGCTCATCAGTATTATTGTTATTATTTGCGTTGTTATTGGTTTCCGCTGAATTTACTAAATATTAGTGCGACTCTTCCAACGGTTAGAAAATTTAATTCTATCTAAAAATATATAAAATTCTACATTCATAATTTGATATTAAGATAATGGCATAATAATCATTCTTTTGTAATAAATTTTACCTTGAGTCGGATTCAATCCTGCGAAAGTTGGTAGTTTCACGCCCACCCCAGCCTTTTGTGCGTTACGCAGAAAAGTTTCGAAGCAAAATAAAAACTCTTCAAATGTTACTTTAGATTTGTTACTGCTTGCTTTTAATAGTTTCTTGCAATTGTCTTCGGTTACATCAACGCCGATGTCCTCCAAAAATATTTGCAATTGAATAGCTGCGTTCTTATATGGTACAGTACCATCCTTATATCCAATACTTTTGTCAAAACATGATTTCAGAGTTCTATAGTAAGCTACATCAGAGTCATCCGCAACAGATTTGATCCTCTTGCGCTCTGGATTCTCTGATTTTGTCCGCTTAACTCCGCTCATAGTTGACTTAGTGGTGCATAACATAAAATCGTGATAGCAATGCTAACCGAGAATTTTACCGAGATTTTAAGAGAAGTCTAAATTTCCAATTTTGGAATCCTCCTTAAAATCAGACACCTAATTTAATACTGCCTCAGACCAGTAAACAACGTAGGAGAGGAGTATATTGACCTAAAGTCAAGCTTTTATGTAATTTCTAATTTTGGCTTTCTTTACAAACTTGAGTATCGCAAAAACATGATGCATTGACACCTATGTGGCTACTGTTTGCAACCAAAGACTTTGAGTCAAAGAGGAATAATCAACATTCACGCGAATTAAACAAGTACTATGGAGGATAACGCTTTTCAGCTTGATCCTGAGTCGGTTACTACGGCCCACTATTTGATTGGCTTCGCATCCCAAAATAGATGTAAAAATAATAACGCTTATACGAAATATGAATATTCAGACTCAAGAGAATCAGGTAATTTGATAAATAAGCTCTATAATGTAATTTCCGTGAATTATATTAGAAAAAAATATAAATTTATTTAATGAGTTACAACAATAACGTACTGATTTCCTCTACCAATATTAGCTTGAAAAGAAAATAATATTTTAAACAACATCGCGAAGTAACTAATTTATTGACAGGAGACACGAACCAAGAGTACGAAGACAGCTCCGAAGAATTTGATGATGAAGATATTGCAGGAAAGTATCATTCACAGCTTCCAATCCAAGCTTGAAACTGATTCCTGACTGTCTCAAATTAGAATACGATCTCAATGACGAAAACGACAATGACGAGGAATACAATGGCATAGCAATCAATATGTCCGGTAATAATATAAATCGATGATTACTATTAGCTTGTCTCTCAACATTATTTTCAAAAGCAATTGAAATCGACCAAACGACTGTGAATGCAACACGAATCATACAAACATCTCCAGACGGACTACCTCCAACAACAATAACAAACACGCAAACTACTGCAACGTCATCAGATAATAATAAGGGACCAACCCTTCACCGGTTTAGACCAGGAACAGTAGCACTTAGAGAAATTAAACAATATCAAAAATCAACTAATATGGTGATACGAGTATTACCTTTTCAACGGCTTTTGTTAGAACTCACGCAAGGGATTAAAGGAGATATAATATTTCAGTCCAGTGCAGTTGCTGCTCTTCAAGGTGATTCCTTATCGCTTCGCACACACTAATGGAATTTTCTAAAATCAATTGTTCAGAGGCGTCTGAGGCTTTTTTAATATCAATTTTTGAGGATGCAAATGAAGCAGCCATCACCAGCAAACGGATTACGTTGATTCCTAGAGACATGAAATTGGCCTATGCGCTTAGAGCCAGAAACAGGTGGAAGAAAGACAAACATAAATAAATTGGCTCGTTTCAAGCAGTTTTCCCTCAACCGTTTTTGTGCCGAATAAAATTACCGTTATTTACTAAAAAAAAACAAACGAAGCCAGGAAGTCCGCAAAAGAGAAGGAATGCAGCGCAATAGCTGCAAATATCTTCATGTTTGTGTTAGAGAAGATCGACAGAATACTTAGCTCGAGTAATTTTGTAAACCCCAAGCTAAAATACAATAGAATGATCTCTTAGCAAGTTTTGTATCAGAGAACTTGAGAACCGAGATGCGAGATAACTTAATCTATTAGAGAATGTTGGTATTACGCTATGCCACACAAATAATTTTCGTGTTAGAAAGGTTTGCGTGTTAAAATTCTGTTAGAAAAAACTGTTCTTCGCGTTTTCCATTATTTGTCTATTTTTTTCTCTGTCGTAGAGCACACGCCACATTTATTGTAAATACACTTGTATTAAAAAAAACCCAATGAGTGATCAACATTTTAATAACGACGACGATCAAAACATCCGAGATTACAACACTGGAGCAAGCAGGTAAATATTCAAAATTATTTGTTTAAATTCATTCTTCTCACTCATTAATTACAGTAACACCGTTGCTACTTTTAACGTGTTTGTCGGCGACTTGGTTCCCACAGTAACGGATGACGATCTTCGTGAGAGATTCTCTGGTTGTGGAGAAATTGTTAATGTTAACGTGATAAGAGAACGTGCTACTGGTTTATGCAAAGGTACGTAATCGATAATTGCATAAACACAATTATCGCAAATTGTTACCGTTAGATCAAGTCACTGAAAGTTTTACTTTTTTTTCTACGGGAATTAGGATACGGTTTTATTCATTTTGGTACTCGAGAAGCACAACAAAAAGCTTTATCTCCTGAATACAACAATTCTATTATAAAGGTTCGTTGCATTCGAGAAATTGATTTGGACCTTGAAAAAAAAAAAAAAAATAGCAGAAAGATTTCCCCGCCGAACTCAACATCAAATACAATTTAATTTGGATTATTAACGTAATATTTTTATTTTAATAATTAGGGTAGACCGTGCAGAGTCAAATCTGCTGATGCCAAGTTAACACTTTTCGTTGGTAACGTGCCCATTGAAATGAGCGAAAATCAAGTTCACGAATCGTTGAGAGGCTTATTGGCAGTCCTCAATACCGATTTTAGAGTCGAATTGAAGACCGGCCCTCCTCCTGCTCGCAAATCGCGTGGATTTTGTTTTGTTACCTTCCCTACACACGAAGTCGCTGAAGCCGCTAAGAAAATTTTGATGCAATCGCAAATTCAGGGCCGTTCCTTGAACATTTCTTGGGCTGAAAACATCAATAGGGTGAGCATCTGACAACTGTCAAGAGTGAAACATTGTTTCAAAAACCTAATTTTGACTTTGGTTCCTAGGAAATTGATGAAAGCATTATGGAAAAAGTCACTACTCTTTACGTTAGCAACATTGCCACTACAGTATCTGATGAGACGCTGCGGTCATTGTTCATGCAGTTTGGTGAGATTGTTAAGGTAACACTCCGTCATATGATGCCACACTTTCTCAAAAGGGGAGGGGTACTTATTATCATTTCTTAGAGTGTTATTGTTAAGAACGTATATACCGGCGAGCCCCGTGGTTTTGCGTTTGTTCAATTCAAAGAGCGAGACAACTGTTTAAATGCGCTAAAACACATGAATGACGTTGACTTTGCCGGTCAAAAGCTAGCGGTAGTCTTGGCCAAGCCTCCCCCACCAAACAAAACAGCCAACACACGTCAAGTGCGTGGCATGCAACAAGGAGGAATGGGCATGGGTCGCGGTGGTTACAGTCCGTACCCTGCTCAACCCCAATCCAATTACCCTCAGACCCGCTACCAACCATACGGCCCAGCCTCAGCTTCTGGTGGTAGACCACGCGGTCGGGGACGACCGTTCAGAGGTGCAACAGGCGCTCCAGCCACTGCTAACCAATCCTATCAGGTGAGTACCAAGCAGATCCGATCCGAACAATCAGTCTTACGTTTCTTGTATTATTCTAGGCTTATTCTCAACAAGCTTCTGCATACCCTGGTATGGCAAACACAGCAGCCTACACACAAGCAGCTCAAGCTTATGCAGGCTATCAAATGCCGCAGACAGCTACCGCTGCTTATCAACAATATCAACAAGCTTACGACCCGAACTACGCTGCACAATACTACCAACAACAGCAGCAAGCCTATCAGCAACAAATGGGTAACAATAGGTTCAGTTATTAACGTTATCCTTCCCTTTGAAAGTTTGATATTCTTGCGGATTTAACCCGAAAAAAAAAAAAAAAAAAATCGAAAATTAAAAACCCAAAAAAAAAAAACCAAACAACCATTTGAATTTCCTTTGTAATAAATTTGAGTAAATTAATTATTGTCAAATTCATTAGTAAATCAAAACCATCTAAGCTTAGCTATTAAAAAAAAAAAAAATCGTTGCTCAAACGCCGCAAGCCAAGAAAATCGAACAAAATTAACAAAGCCATCCAAATTACGTATTGTAGAAAAGAATTATCCTTATTATATATATTCCCTACAAGAAAATTTCTTCATCGTTCGTTCTGACTTTTCCAGGGTTGCCTGGATCAGATCTGAGCAAGAGTACTGTTGATTGTTGCAGCTGATAAACAATAGGATAGGGAAGCACAAGAAACTTCTTAGGTATTGAATATAATACTGCAACGCATCTAACATTACCCGATCTGATCGCGATCAAAAAAAAAAAAAACAAAAACAGATTCTGTTTATTCTTTTCCGATTGGGTGAATAACTTCGTTGCTAATATAGATCTCAGGTTCAAGTTCGTAGGGGAGGAAACAATGCCAAGGAAGCCAACAACGTGGTAAGTATTTTAGGCACAGCAAATGCCGCTGTACTGTCGCAGAAAAATAAATTTATTTAAAACTTTGCGAGTCTCTTACTTTGCCTTTCGTACATTACGGTAGTAACTCAAATCGGGAGAAAAAATTTTTTGACTAAACTAAAAAAAAAATTGTGTCCGGTTTAATTTCGTAAATTCTTAATTTTCAAGGCTGAAGCAACAAGTGCTACGCAGCTTTAGTCTGTTCGCTCGCTGAATTCGAAAAATTGCTGAAAATTGAGCCCACAACGCTAGTTCTTGTTAAAGATCCTGCTAAACTTCTCTGTGAATACGTGACCAAGCAACCACCTTGATAGAAAAAGGTACGTTCATTTTTATTTTATTATTGTTGACACATTGACCCGGGACCTCTTCTGCGCGTTGAAGATCAGATGGGTTTAGAGAAAAATTCGAAATATTAATTGGCTTGTACAACATCGATTAATTATCAAGAACAACTTCATTTTTTGTTATTTGTATTTTTTTTATTTGAGTTAATTAATTTGAGCGTGGCAGATCTCCATCTGTCAATTTATGAACACAAAATAATCTTGGTTAAAGTCTCATAATGATCTTTTAGAGAGAAAGAATGGATAATCGTTCATCAGAGGAGGCAGATCATGTTCCCACCCCATCCAAACACGAGAAGAAACGGCGTGAGAGTACTGTAAATTTAAATGTCGTTCCAAAGGCACCAGAGCAAGAGGAAGTTGTATTTGATCAGCATGGCATTCAAGTACGCGATCCGTTTAACTGGATGCGGGACATTAACAATCCCAAAGTCTCCAAATATTTAAAAGAAGAAAACGCGTATGCCAAGTAAGTAGAAAATAAGTTCGCTATTAATATTTGCTTATAATTTCTAATAGGGCGATGATGCGTCATACTCAAGCCCTTCAAGATCAGCTTTATGACGAGTTTTCTGGTCGTGTTGGCGGCGACGATCGTAGTCCATATTTGCAAGTCGACAATTGGTACTATTATGCTAGGTATGTTTTACATAATAATAAAAACTTAAATCGCTTACGACTCTTTACCAGATCCGATGTCGAGAAAGAATACAGTGTACATTGTCGTAAATATGATAATCCTGATCACGCCATGGAGCAGGTCATCTTGGACGAGAACGAAGAAGCGAAGGGAGAGGATTACTATCAGTTAGGTCCATTCGAAGTGTCACCCAACCACAACCTTCTAGCCTACGGAACTGATACTGAGGGTAATGAACGATTCAGGTACGTGACACTTGTTATTTTTATCGACAAATTAGGTAATTCAGTCGCGGAACAATTTCCTTAAAAGGGAGTTCGCGAAAATTAATGGATTCTTTTTTTTTTTTAACCATATGCTGTCAAGTTACAATTAATATAAAGTCTATAACTAATGTACGCGTTATATTCAGAGTGTTCTGCAAGGACTTGTCTACTGGGTTGTTATTAGAAGAAGATATTGGTGACGTTGGCTGGACTTTGCGATGGGCTGCTGATAACAATACATTTTTGTATACAAAGGTATTTATATTCATCACGGTGAATAGCTCCAAAGGGTATTGTACTCACGTGACGTGTTAGTTGGACAAAGTTACCGGTCGGGCTTATCAATTGTATTGTCACACTATTCATGAAAACCACCCTGAAGGCGCAGACGATCTGCTCTTGTACGAAGAACCAGACGAAAGATTCGTGTTAAAGATCAACTTGTCGAACAATAAGAAGTACTTTTTGCTCCATATTGAAGGGCAGATCACGAAAGAAGTGCGGTACTGTCCCACAAATCAACCCAAGGCCGGATTTCAACCCGTAAGTTACAGATCTTCGCTGATCCATAAAGTTTTTTTATAGAATAATATTCTTGATGCCTTTATGGATTTCGATCAAAACTTGGTGATTCCAAATTCATAATCCGTACTAATATTTTATATTGCTAACACTTTTATTGAAGATTATGGGTCGCACTGAAGGTGTCCAGTACGCGGTGTCTAGCCACGGTAACTACTGGTACATCAAGACTAACGAAGGGGGAGCCTATAATTTCAAAGGTATGTCGCTTCACTAGCCTTATATCGGACTTTAATAACATTCATGTGCAGTTATCAAAGTACCTGTGAGCGATCCAATGGATAAAGACCTCTGGGAAACGATTCTAGAACATCGCGACGACGTGTTGATCAAAGACATTGAACTCTTCCGTCATCATTTTGTAGTTTGGGAGTGGGAGAGTGGCATGCAGAAAGTGCGCATTCAAGATCTTTCCGACGGAGGTAGATATACGTACCTGACATTATTCTTCTTTTTTACTCACGGGAAATCATCCCCGTAAACAAAAATTAGAAAAATTACAAATTTTTTTTAATATTTAACAATGAACATAATAGAGATTATCGAACTAAAAATATTTAATCAAACTTACAACAATCTCACGCTATGGTTGATACAGAGGTCCATTACATCAACTTCACGGAGCCATTGTATTGTATTTGGCCGGGAGAGGTCGAAGATCAAGAGGATACGCTCGCCACTCGGTACTTCAACACGAACAGACTCCGATTCAGTTACACTTCGTTCTTGCAGCCTACCATTGTTTACGACTACGACATGGACAACTGTCAGAAGAGAAAAGTCAAAGAGTCGTTTGTCACTGGATTTGTTCGTGAAGATTACTATCAAAAGCGGATCTGGGCGACTACAAAAGACGGCGGGCAAATTGCCATCACGTTAGTATATAAAATCTCCCTAAGAAATCATCAGGGAGGCGATCCGATGGTAAGACCAGATCATGTTACATGATCACGTGCTTACATTTCATTAGCTACTGTGTGGTTATGGAGCATACGGTGAGCTCAGCGGACCAAAATTCTCACTGGAGCGGTTGAGTTTACTCGACAGAGGATTTATTTACGCGTACTGTCATCCACGTGGGTCTGCCATAAACGGCTGGAAATGGTACGAGCAGGGCAAAGGACTCAACAAAATGAATACATTTTTGGATTTCATCACGTGTGCTGAGCATTTGATTAACGAGGGGTACACAACTGCGGATCAACTCGGAATATTTGGACGGAGTGCCGGAGGATTGCTCGTGACAGCAGTTGCGAACTTGAGACCGGATCTGTTCAAAGTTGTTTTGTCCGACGTGCCATTTTGCGACGTCATTGGTGCACTAAGTGATCCTAAAGTGCCTGTAAGTATTTTTACGACCTGTTGCTCATTAATATTTGCGAAATTTCATTGTTGGTACAAAAATTTAATTTTTAGAACAATTACGGTTCGACAAATAATGTGTACTTATTATTATCGCGCCTCTTATTGTTTTAAAACAAGAGGACATTTTGCTTATTTGATTTGGGATCTAATTTCCAAAATTTTTCAGTGGACCGTTTACGAATATGATGAATGGGGTAACCCTTATCAAAAAGAGTATTTGAAGTACATGCTCGAGTACTCTCCATACCACAATATCGGCAAAAAGAACTACCCTCACATGCTCATCACTGGCGGTATTAATGATCCGCGCGTTAGTTTCTGGGAGCCAACAAAATACGTCGCCAGATTGCGTACCAACAAGTCAGACAACAACCTGTTGCTATTGAAAACGTATCACTCCGGTCACATGGGTGCCTCTGGGCGTTACAGTTCCTTCGTCGGGACTGCGTTCCAATACGCGTTTTTGATCCACCAATTAGGTATCGCGACTGGGGGTGTCTACAAGACCAAGTCCTCGTTGCGCATCGTGGATTCCGTGGCAATTACCCCGACGGAATTACTCGCCATGTTCCAAGCATTTCAAGTTACGGCCGTTATTTCCACCGCGCTGAAACTCGTACGTGAATGAAAGGGGGTGGCAATGTCGGAGTTAACTTAATTATTCCGCAGGGAGTTTTCAAGGAGTTGCAACAACGTCCTGATTATAAGGCCAATGCAGCACAATTAGCCGTAACACTTGACTGTGATCTCAACGCAATGATTCGCATATTGAACGCGTTGAGTTCGATTGGTTTGTTGAGCAGTCAACGCGACACGTTCATGCTCACAGACATCACTTTGTCACATCTGGTGCGGACTTTGATATTGAATAATGAACTTGCTAATATGGGGCTTAGGTCGAGGGCCTGCCAGGATATGTAGGAGATTTGTGTTTCGCGCTCGGTGAGAGCAGGATTTGGGACAACATGAAATTGTTGACACAAGCAGTGCAGAACGGGCAAAGTCAAATCGAGGGAGCAAAGATTC
>ERZ778024.3242-NODE-3242-length-12176-cov-6.472981_pt1 | contig 12176 bp, 16 predicted proteins | sample MGYA00375754_ERZ778024 | MGnify/ENA primary metagenome ERZ778024 (study PRJEB29350, sample SAMN05389827) | bioreactor metagenome | isolation source: Thiocyanate bioreactor | place: South Africa: University of Cape Town | collected 2014-02-18 ... | reverse complement strand
GAAGGAAAAAAAAAACTTTTTTTTTTCATTAATGTTTAGAATTTTGATGGAGATAAATCCTTCCAATCTGCTATAACTAGGATGGCTGGATTGTTTCGTGCAGGAATTCAATTATGTCAAAGAAATTCATTTAGATTAGAAGATTTAAAATCTGAAATTCTTTGGTTTACATTACTTGATACAATTATGATTCCACAAAGGACATTATTAGGAACCTACTCAAATGAGGTTCCAAAAAAAGATAATCCAAAAAAAGATAATAAAAAGAATAAGTTAACCCAAAGTCAATTTGAAACTCTCAAAAATGGTAAATTTATTATTTATTTTTTCAATAATTCTTCTATTCAATTCTAAAATTAAAATAAAATGAAATTAGCATTTCATCAAAATTTGCAAAATATTTTGGGAAATATGATGGGCTATGTTGCACTTCCAAATATTTTAAATAAAATCCTTCAAGATCATTCTGGAGGATGCTTCTGGGAGTACAAAGACATTGTTTCTGGAATTTTAGAAAATTACACTTATGAACATACTTTATTAGAAACAACAAATAGACTTTTATCAGATGATAGATTTACCTCAATAAAAGAATTAATTCATAAGAGAAGAAAAGGATTGAGTCCTAACTTGACAAAATGCGGTCTTTTTTCTTTTTTCTTTTTTTTTTTTTTCATTGATCTTTCTTGAACTCAATAAATAGATCTTTGTGGAACTTCATTTTTACATATGACGAAAATTCAAGATTCTATTGTTACTTTTAATTGTGGACATTCGTATCATATTAATTGTATAAATGAAAATGTGTTTTGTATGATATGTTCAATGTCAAAGAATTCTCAAAAACAGAAAGGAAAAAAGAAACTTGAAGAGAATCAAGTAAAATCAGATTCTGATCAACAAATAATGGCTTTAAGTCATTTATCGGAAGTCCTTAATCCAAAACCTGCTGTAATTTCTTATCTTTTTTTTTTTTTTTTTTTTTAAAAAATTAAATAACTTTTTTTTTTTTTTTTTTTTTTTTCAAAAAATTAAATACAATCTTTTTTTCTTATCTTTTTTTTTTAAAATTAAAATATCAAAAATAATAGAATGATATTTTGGCAACCTTGTATCAAAACTCTCTTGATGAAGAAAACTCGAAAGTCATTGATTTCTCGACTTATGAAAAATTAACCGCAAAATCTTCACTCAAACTCCAACTCGCACCTCCCCCAACCAAACTTCGAGGCGATGAAAAACCTATCAAAAGGAGGAGGAACCCTGGAAGTCTTCCCTTAACTCCAACTATTCAAAAACATATTGATATACGTTCATTATATTAATATTCAATTCATTTCTCTCTTCATCAATTATTTCTTTTTCATTGAAAATTCACTTTTAAATTCACTTTTAAATTTTGTTTTTTGTTTTGACATCCTATTCTTTGTTTACAACTTTTGAACAACTATAACATATTCATATTCATTCATTTCTTTTTTTTGCATTCAACTTGGCCATAAATTCATTCAATTTCTCTTGAAGTAGTTGTTAATATCATAGAATTGACTTTGTATTAACAGACGTTTCTTCAAATTAACTAGAAGATCAAAGCAAAGATCCGATACTGGTGTCATTATTTGTATTCCTGGTTCCAATGCTTTCCAAATATCAATAAATTGCTGGAGGTTCATAAATAGGATGAGAATCAACAGCATCTGCAATTACACTTCTCTCAAAAGCATCAATGTATGCTTCTGCTTCTTTCTTTCCTTTCTTAAGACGATGCTTTATAGTTAGTTAGTTCTTCGTTGATGGTGTGTGTGGATCGTAATTAGAAATATAATCACTAACATTATGAACTGAATCATTCTTTGACAGGATTGTAGAGTCCCTAAACAATTAATCCTTTCATATCATCTCTTGTTAAACCCTATTCCCTCTTCTCTTAGCACTGAGTATATCTGAAAAAAATCAGAGTTGATTCTTGTTAGTGAATTGGATTTCAAACAAATAAACAGATCAAATAACTGATTGAATTTCAAACTTTATAAGGAAACAAAAACAAAAGATAATCATCAACTGTTCATCAATCAAAATAAATAAATAAAAATAAATAAAATAGATGAAAGGACATCTTCTGTTGTTTTTTCTCTTTGGATTGACTTTCTCTGTTTTTGCAAAACTTGATACCTATCGTGAGCTTGGTTCGTTTAGTTCACCATTTTCTGCTTTTACGCATGTTGATGAGAGTCAAGGCGAAGATGCATTGTTTATTACAAGTTTCGGGGCTAATGTTGCAGGTTAGTTTACTTTCTCATTAATTTTGATTGATTGTTTTAATTGATTTATTGATTGATTTTGGAGTCAGCCATTTAAAAAAAAAAAAACAAAAACAAAAGGTTCGATTCATTATGTCCCTCAGATTGCAAATAAGTTATCAAATATTGGCGATATAACTCCTAGTTTAATTGCAACAGATATAGTTTGGCCAAATGAAGTATGAAAAAAAAAATTTGATTTCTTCCAATTTTTTTTTTTGAAAAAGTAAATAAATACATAATTTAAAGGTTGAAAATGTTCCAGAAGAAGTATTTGGTCCTAATTTTATTATTTCTTGTGGTGGATTCTTAGTTCCTGGATATAGAACTGGAAAAGTTATTGTAATTGATGTTCTAACTGGGCAAAAATATGATATCTCAGAGACTGAACAAGGTTACTTCTATCATTTGGGTGTTTGGTATGATGTGAATGGAGATGGAAAATTAGATGTTGTTAGTGCTAAAACAAACTTACCCGTTGGTAAATTTTTTCAATTGAATTACATTATTTTACAAAAAAAAAAAAAAAAAAAAAAAAGGATCTGATCCCGATGGTAAACTTGTTTGGTATGAAAATCCAGGTTATTTCTCTCATTTCTATTTGCCCATTGTTCATTAGTTAAAAAGTAAAATTCTTTCAGGAACATTTACTTTTCCATGGGTTGAAAGAGTTCTTGTTAAAGGACCTGATGTATTTTTTAGAATTCAAGATATTAATGGAGGTAAATCATTTAATGCCTAATTTCAATCTTAGTAAAAAATAAATTTCAATATAATAAATTAAATTGTAGATGGAAAAGATGAAATTATTGCATCAATCTTTTTCAATGGGAAAGTAAGTGTCTTTTATAATAATAATGGTACTTTTTCTGATCCAAATTCATGGAATGAAAGGCTAGTAACAAATACTATTGTATTCTTCCATTTCTTTTTCATATTGCATTTTTTTTTAAAAAATCTTTGGAAACATTTTAGGGATCACCTTTTGATGTTAGAGTCGCAGATGTAAATAAAGATGGAAAAGTGGACTTATTAGTTACAAATCATCAAAATCTTGTTGAAGAATCTGCTGTTTTTGTTTTTGAAATTCCTGATAATCTTGAAACTGGTGATTTTATTCAGCATACAATAGCAACAGGTTTTGAGACAACTCAACCTGGAGAAGGACAAGGTCTTTTATTATTTTATTTTTATTTTATTTTTCTAACCAAAAATTTCATTTTTTTTTTTTTTTCTAAAAAGCATCACCTGGTTCTGCTCAAGCTTTTTATTCAAATGTTAATGAAACAAACAAAAAAGTTCTTTTTATCTTTTTTTTAAAAGAAAAGAAAATAACAAGACTGATTGATTGATCTCAAATAACATTTTTTATAGCCTTTAATTATGGTTTCTGGAGATGGTACACAAAGAGCCCATTTACTTCGACCAACATCAGAAGATCCATCTAATTGGATTTATCAAATGGAAACAATCTTGTTTGTAAATGCAACGGTAGGAGGAATTGCAATTGGTAATTTAATTATTAATTTCTTTTTGATATTATTTCATTTCAAATGATTTTGATTTTTGATTTTGATTTTTTCTTTCTTAATTTGAAATTTGATTAATTGTAATTAATTAGGTGATGTTGATAAGGATGGATATACAGAGTTTTTTATTCCAAATTACGATGATGGAGAAATTCACATTTTCACATTTTCACCTTGAATACTCATTAGTTAATTAATTAGATCTCCCAATAAAACTAACGAAATCAAAGATAATTCTTTTTGTTTAGATATCATTGAATTGCAAAACTATGAATACTGATGAATCAAATCTAATTTCTCTATTTTCATTCCAAGTCTTGTCTTGTCAAATTGGGGTGAATTAATCATTTTAATGAGTGTTTCTATTTGTTAACAACGTTGTTAGTAATCAGGACTCTATCATATATATCCTTGATTATAATAGAGTTTCATTAATTGAAAAAATTTCAGTCAACCTTATATATTTTTTATGAATTTTTCCTCTTCCGAAGTCAGCCCCGAAAACCGAAAACCTAAAAAAAAAAAAAAAAAAAAATTATAATTTTTCATCTCAATTCTTTTTTTAAAAAAAAATTAATACTCGAGAGCTGAATCTTGTAAAAACAATTTTTAAATCCTCAATCTCTTATTTCAAAGAAGAAAAAAAAATTCTTTAAAGTATGATTAAGATATAGAATCATTAGAATTGAAATAAGGATTTAAAAAAAAGTGAAGAATTTTAGAAATTTTTTTCAAAAAAAAAAAAAATTTCTAGGGAGAAACCCCCCTAAGCCATGGCTTTTTGGCTCCTGTTTGTCCTGTTTGCTCAAGGTAATTCTAATTCTAATTCTCTTTTTTCAACTCGTTGATCCATTAATTCTTTTTGTCTCGAAATGATTTGGTTACTTATTCTATTTTGTTCAGAATTGATGATTTTAGAGATGTTATATGATTTTTTTTTTTGATATCATTTTTTGGAATTTTTTTTTTCTTTTTTTTTTCGCAACCTCTTGAAAAAATAAGTATAATGCTTTGTAATTCTTGCAATTTTGAAACGAATTCATCAATTCTCAATTGTATATTTTATACCTTATTATCATTTGTAATTTCAGTTGCTTTATTTCTTATTTTATTACAAATTAATGTAGTATTGCAGTTTTTTATTTTATTTTGTATGAAACAAAAGCCATTAATCTCATTTTTTTTCTTCTTCTTAAATTGCGATTCATTTTTATTGCATTAATATTTTTTTTTAAAAAAAATAAATAATATGATTAGCTTGTCAAGCCATAGCTCTAGAGGATCAATTTGGATCAATCAGTCAACAAAATATTTCAAATTTAATGGTATGTGAGTGGACAATTGGAGCATCAAGTCCTTCTCAGGTTGTAATTTTAACAATAGAAGAATTAGAGACAGAATGCGGGTACTTATATTTGAATTCTTTTTCTTTTTCTTTATTTTTTGAATTTTTTTTGAGAAAAAAAAAAAAATCTAACATTAACAGTTGGGACTATATTTATATTTATGATGGACCAACAAATCAATCAACTTTAATTGGTGCATTTTGTGGAAGTAGAGGTCAAAGGAAAGATGATATTGTAGTTTCAACATCTTCATTTTTATTTATACAATTTGTGAGGAGTAATAGTAAATTGTTATCTTCTGGATTTAATTTAACTTATTCAATTGGTATGAATTTAATTGAAACAAATTTCTGGATAGATTTCACAACAACAACAACACCAACAACAAATTAAATAATCTATAACATTAGGACCTCCTCCATTTAATTGTACACTCATGGATTCGAACACACAAACCTGTATCATGAAGAAAGAATGTCAACGTACTGAACCTGGTAAAGGAGAGTGTTTTGAAAGTGATTTTTTTTTTTTTTTTTTTTTTTTTTTTCATTTTTTTCAAAAAAAAAAAAAAAAAAAAAGAAATTGAAACATTACCTCCAATGGCTGGTCATTCTATTGTTTACGATCCTATTCGTGATGTACTTTATCTATTTGGAGGAAAAAATTTTGACAAATCCACATCAAATTTTTATCTATATGATTTTGGTAAAAAAAAAAAACAAATTATTTTCTTAAAAATTTAAATTTTTAATTCAAACTCATTACAGAAAATCAAACTTGGACTGGAATTGTTGGAGGAGAAACTTTATCTGGAAGATCACAACATGCTTCAACTTTTGCTTTTGGGAAAATGTATGTATTTGGAGGATTAACAGAAAATGGAGAAACAAATGAATTTTTGGTTTATGATCCTGGTATAGTGAATTATTGAATTACTTTTTGGAAAATTTAATTGATAATTAATTATCTTTGTAGATTCTGTATGGACTAAAATTAATTCAATCAATTCTCCTTCCCCAATATTTGGCCACACTTTAACTTTTGTTGAAGAAACTGGAATGATTTATCTTTTTGGTGGTTATTCTGATCAATATGGAATTTCAAATCGACTTTATGCCTATGATATTAGTGATTTTTATTTTATTTCTTACTTTTATTTTTACTTCTTTTTTTTAAAAAAAAAATCATCAATTCTATCCCTCCCTCATATCTGGTTCTATCTAATTTTTAAACTATTGCAATTTAGATTCAAACCAATGGCAAAATATTCGAAATACAGGACTAAATCCACCCTCTTTAAATGGACACATTGCTGTTTATCATGCCCCAACTTCAAGATTATATTTTCACGGAGGAATGAGGTACCAATTAATTTTATTACTTTCTTCAAAAATTCAGGGAAAAAAAAAAAATGATGAATAGCGATAATGGAATCTCGACCAATTTAGTCTCATTTAACATCAAAAATCAAAAGTGGGATATTTTACAAAATCGTCAATCGTTCTTACCAGTTATGCATCATTCTGCTACTCTTATTGATAATTATATTGTAATAATGGGAGGATATGCACCAAATGAGGACCAAGAGATTATTGGAAGTCCTTGTTATTTACCCTTCATTTATGCATTTGATATCAGTTAGTTTTTGAATTTTTTTTGTTTTGAATGATTTTTTTTAACTTTCATTATTAATTTCTTCAAGTTTGTGGAAACTGGGTACAACTTCAAACTATTGAAGAAAATGATCAAATAACTTCAAGAATCGGACATACACTGATTTCAAGAAATCAAACTGTAATATTAACTGGAGGTTTTAATGGTGTATTTTTTTCAGGAAATCTAGAACTTTCACTTACTTTTCCAAATGTATCTTCTTGGGATTGTCTTGGTTTTTTTTTTTTTATTTTTTTCTCTTTTTCCTTTTCATTTTTCTAATAAAACTATTATTAAATTAAAGCTTCTTATTGCTCACCTTTCTCTTGTAATGAATGCAATATCCAACCAATTTGTTCATTTTGTCAAGAAAAAGCTCTTTGCTTTCCAAACCCACAAATTGCACCCCAATATATTAATAACTATGTTGATCGATGTGGAGAATATCAACAAACTTGTGTTACTCCAACAGGTTTACTTTTCTATTTTTCAGAAGAAAAAACTCAAAATTCATAACTTTATAATTAGGATGTCCTTCATTTCAATCTTGTGGCCAATGCTTAGATAGTGGTTTAAATTGTATTTGGTGTGATCACTATCAATCTTGTTTTTCATCAGATATTCGAGAAACAGTTGCTTGTCCAAATGATTGGGATACTAAATATTGTCCTCAAGGTTCCTTTTATTTTATTTTCTCCTTTCATACTTGTTCCTCTTTATTTTGAATCCAAATTAATAAAATAAAATATAAATATAAAGAATATTGCAATGATTTTCGAAATTGTGATGAATGTACTTCTGTCGTTCAAGCATCTCCATCTTGTTCATGGTGCTCTTCTAAATGTCAACCTTCTGATTTAGACTTAATTTCTTCTCCTCAAACTTGTTCAACACCAATTACTCGAGGACAAAATGGAAAATGCCCTGTCCGTTGTTCTCTTATTAAAAACCAAGGTACAAATTAATTAATCTCAATCCAAATTGTTTTCACAAAAATAAACATTCTTTAATTACTTTATAGGTGATTGCCATCAATCTCATCATTGTTTTTGGTGTATCACAGAGAATAAATGTGTTGAACAAGAGTATTTTGCAATGAATTATCCATTTGGAGATTGTCCTTCTTGGAGTCTTTGTATTTTTTTTTTCACTATAACAAGAACGATATTAATCAATTAATTCATTTTTTTTTAAATAAAAAAAAATAGATGATGAAATAGTAACCTCAACACAATATCTGAAATCTTTATCAGAGTTAGATCATATGACTTTGCTTGTCAATATTCCTAATCCTCGATATGATGTTTCCATAAAAATATCCTCAAAGAGTCTTTTATCAATCCAAGTTCGAAGCCTTCGTGGTCATTCAAAAATAGAGTAACTTTCAATCATTCATTTTTTTTGAACAAGTCTTAATTACTAATATCAATATTATTATGATAGTGGATCTTCTCCTGAATTAATTGTATCTTCAAATAAATTTAAAGGATTTCCTGGAGATGTCCTTCTTCAAATTACAAATCCTCTTCCTCAAAAAGTCGAGTGAGATTTTTTTTTTCTAAAACAAAAAGGAATTAAATTAAATTAAAAATTAAAAAAAAAGATTTGAAGTTATTGTTGATCTTCGAGAACCAAATAGTATAGACCCAACTTCTCCAAATTTTAGAATAGTTTATATCATAGTTTTTTTCTTCTTATTTTTATTCACGTTCTTAGTTTTTGGATTTGTCATGAAAAAGTTGAAATTATTTCTACAAACAACTCCACCACAAGTTTCAAAGGTTTTTTTTTTTTTTTTTTCTGCAAAAGAAAAATTCAAATTGGTTCATATAATAATTGTTATTTTTAGGTTCGTTTACTACCACCAACTCCGAAATTTTCTGTTTCATTGGTTGATTCAGATAAACAACTCTTAATTCTTCAACCCCAAAAGGATGCGCTGGTATTTTTTTTTTCTTTCCTTTATTTTTAAAAAATAAAGGATTTTTCTAAATTTTATTTTATTTATTTCTCTCTTTTAGCCCATTTCAATTGAATATGAACAACTCAAGAATCAGTTTCTCGTTAATGTATCTTTCATTTTAGTTGGCCCTCAGGAAGGATCGACTATCCAAATGAATAATTTGAGTTTTGTTTCAACTTCTTTCTTAGCATTAGAAAAGCATCCATCTCATCTAAGTTTTTTTCTTTCCTTTCTTTTTTCTTTTCGTTTCTTTTTTCTTTTTTTTCAAAATAAAAAAACTTAAGAACCAATTGCTCTCGAAGTAGAAGATTCCAATTCACTTATTGACACTCAAATTGAAATTGAACTAGAAGAAATCGCGATCAATCAATGAAATGAAACGAATCAACAAAACCTAACTAGATGTATTACACCCTGTATATTTGTAATAAAGTCAAATTATTATTGTCATTCCAAGGTTCATATTTCATCCAAATTATACGATTTCTTCTCTTTTCATTTCGAAAATAAGTTGATTCTTTTTCAATATTTTTGAATCAATTTTTTTTATAAATAAAATGAGAAGTTTTTTTTAAAAGCTCAAAGTTGTGATAAAATCAATTGTTAGTCTTTGAATATTGGGGGATTGTCTCAAATGGAAAGAGTCGCAGTTAGCATGTTTGAACTATTGAAGTCGCAATTGGTTCAATAAGTTCCTCCTTTTGAAAAAAAACATTTTTTTTTTTCAATTTTTTTTTTTTTTTTTTTTTTTTCATTTTCTGTTGGAGCAATGAAGAGAGAACGACCAACTCCAGAACAAGGTTGGTTTACAATTTCAAATTTACAACTCTATATACTTTCCAATTCTAAATTATATTCTTGATTCACTTTTTATTAATTCAATTGTATAAAATTTTTAAAATTTTGGAAAAAAAAAAAAAAAAAAATTTAACTGACTAATTGATTTTTTTTTTTTTTATAACTCCAACATGTTTGAATGAATTGCTTCAAATATAATGAATGATATAACTAACTGAAAATCTAAAAAATCTTATATTGTTTTAGTATTTGGGTACAAGCAAGTGTTGTTAGATATTGAAGGGACAACAACACCGATATCCTTCGTCCACGATGTTCTGTTTCCTTATATCAAAAATGGACTAGAAGAGTATGTGATTGAGAAATGGGAGGACCCTAACTTTCAAAAGCTTGTGGAGCTATTAGTGATCCAAGTTTTATAGTTTTTTTCCCTGAATTGATATGTTTATGATTCCTTTTTATTCTAAATAATTTTTATTTTTTTTAAAAAAAAACTTTAAAAGGCTGAAGAAGATATCAAAGAAAATGTTCAAGATGCTATTCAAATACCAATTTTAAACTCTGAAGAAAGAAATGATGCTGAGAAAGTTAAAGAGCAACAATCAAAAATTATTGAGAATGTTAAATGGCAAATGAAACTTGACCGAAAGACAACAGCTTTAAAAGCACTTCAAGGATTTATGTGGAAAACTGGATATCAAAATGGAGAGTTAAAGGCACTCGTATTTGATGATATTTTACCAGCTTTTAAATATTGGAAAGATAATTCAATTATTATTAATATTTATTCATCTGGAAGTATTGGTATAAACTTTTTTTCTTGCTATTTCTCAAAAAAAAAAAAAAAAAAAAAAAAAAAAAATGTTTGAAATATCTCCTTTTCTTTTAGCTGCACAAAAATTACTTTTTGGACACACAAATGATGGAGATTTACTTACATTCATAAAGGAACATTTTGATACAACATCTGGTCCAAAAACAAAAGATGAAAGCTATTCATTAATTGCAAAAAATCTTAATGAATCACCTTCTTCAATTTTATTTGTAACTGATAATGTGTTAGGTTGTACTTTCAAACTTTTTTTTTCTTTTCCAAAGATTTTCAACTTCGGGATTAATAACTTAATAACAATTATAAATAGAAGCAAAAGCTGCAAAGAATGTAGGTTACAAAGTGGCAGTTACAGATCGACCAGGAAATGCACCATTAAGTGAATCAGATAAACTTGAATTCCCAATTATTACGAGCTTTTCAGAATTGTATCCCAACGAAACAAGTGCAAAAAAGAATAAAGGAGAATTACAATAAGAATTTTATTTGAAAAATTATCACAATGGTTATATTTCTAAACTTCATCTCTTTTTTTTTTTTTGAAAAAAAAAGGTTAGAAAATGAGAAAAGAAAATTAAAGGAAGAAAAAAAGAAAAAAGAAAAGATACACAGTTTACTTGTTTTTTCCCATTGATCTTCAGATTGACTTTTATCTTTATTTTTATCTTGTTGAGGAAGAGTGAAACCTTTAACTTGTTCAATGAATGATTCAACACAAGCTCGAACGTCATCTTCTTCCCAACCCTTTTATTCAATTTTATGACATTTTATGATTTTTTAGTATAACTGACTTCAAAAAGAAAAAAAGAAAAGAAAGAAAGTAAGAAAGGATACCTCAATTGTAATCATTGTGGGTGGATCTTTAAAAAATTGAGGATATACACCAATACTCACACTTGGAAATTGATTTTGTGCATCGCTTAATATTTTTGCAATTTTAACTAGATTTTTTTTTCTTGATTATTTCATTTTTAAAAATGAAAAAAACGAATGAATAAAAAATAATAAGAATAAGAATAATAAAACAAAACAAAATATAAATTAAACCTTCCATTAAAGGAGAATATAAAACAGTTCTTGATTTTTTGTTTTTAGAATCAAAATGAGATTTTAAAGATTCAATCATTCTTTTAAAAAGTTGGGGAACTCCAGGTAAGATATATACATTTTCACAAACTACAACAGGGACAAATAATCCTGGAATCACCATTGTATGACTTTTGGTTGGAAATAATGCCATCCTTTTAGCTTCTTCCAAAACCTTTTCATTTTTACTTTTATAAAAATTTTCCATTAATGATAAAGTTCCTTCATCATATCTTAATGAATCATTAAATGCTTTCGCAACTCCTTCATAAGTTAAATCATCATGAGTTGGTCTAGTTTTTGATTTTGTTTTATTTTTGGTTTACTTTTTAATAATTTGGATAATTTTATTGAGAAATTAATTACCCAATTCCACCTGAAGTAAAAACTAAATCATGAGAACTACTTAATTTTTTGATTGTATTTGAAATCTCATTTACATCATCAGGGATTGTCTTTCATTTGATCAATTTTTATTTTTTTTTTTAATTTTTTGGAAGAAAAAAAAAATCAAATAAATTAAATCAATCAAAGAAAATAAAAGAAAATAAAGAACATCAAGAAAATAAAGAAATAAACCTCCACTCTGACAAGATCAATCCCAAAATAAAATATATTTCAAAAAAAAAAAAAAAAAAAAAAAAAAAAAAAAAAAAAAAAAAAAAAAAA
>ERZ778024.3239-NODE-3239-length-12188-cov-5.777137_pt1 | contig 12188 bp, 14 predicted proteins | sample MGYA00375754_ERZ778024 | MGnify/ENA primary metagenome ERZ778024 (study PRJEB29350, sample SAMN05389827) | bioreactor metagenome | isolation source: Thiocyanate bioreactor | place: South Africa: University of Cape Town | collected 2014-02-18 ... | reverse complement strand
AAAAAAAAAAAAAAGAAAAAAAAAAAAAAAAAAAAAAAAAAAAAAAAAAAAAAAGGGGAAATTTTTTTTTTTTTTTTTTCAAAACCCCCGCCTTATCCACTTTATTTCCTTTAAGTAATTTTCACTTTTTAACACTTTGCAATAGATCTAATCATCAATAGCATTCAAATTAATCATACCAATTGAAAGATAATTTAGTTAGGAATAGATTCGGATACTTTTTATTTTAAATAGTGAAAGATAAAAGTCATTTTTTAGAACAAAGAGCCAATTTTTTGTTAGTTGGATTTGATTGGGATAGGCAAGGCTTATAGTATTATAAACTTTATAGTTTCAATTCAATTTTTTTGAATAGTAGTGAATATCACAAAATATCTTTATAAATAATCACAAATCAATCATTCAATTTCTTTATCCAATTCTAACTTTTATTTGTTTTTCCTTTTCTTTCTGAAAAATATACAAAATATACTGATTTTTCTTTAACAGTTTTTTAAAAAAATTAATAGATAAAGTTTAAGTTCCCAAGATGAGTGAAACAGCAATGGAGATTGATGACCAGAAACCTGTTAGTAGTGGTAGTATTGCATTTGCTTTCAAAGGGAAAGAGAAAAAAAAGACAACTACGGGAATTAATTTAGAAAATAATGAAGATACTCATTATGAAAGAAAAAAACCAGAGAAGAAAGAATTTGTTTTTGGGATGGAGGAAAATAAGATTCATAGTTCAATTGAAGAAGAGGGTCCTTTAGTTATTCCTCTTATTTCTGATGAGAATAGTTTAATGGCAAAAATTCTTGCTAAACAAGAACAAAAAAAATCACAATCATCAGACAACTCTCAAGTTGGAGGAGAAGAAGGAGAAAAGCAAATTCCAAATGATCCTTCACCTGATGATACAATTGAGAAAGATCTCTCTTTAAGACCTGAGGCTCCAACCCTTGAAGCTTATGATCGAGTTCCAGTTTCAGCCTTTGGTGAAGGTTTATTAAGGGGTATGGGATGGGAAACAGGAAAACCTATTGGAAAGAATTCAAATGGATTAATGGTACCAATTATGTATGTTCCAAATAATCATCGAAGAGGATTTGGTGCAGATACAGTTCACTTTGATCCTAAGAAGAAGAATAATAGACCTGATTTAGTTGCTCGTCCTGATGCAAGTGGAAGAACAAGACATGTCGTTTCAATTGATGAGAAATTAGTTGAAAGAGAAAGTGATGAGATTGTTAATGGAAGTAAAGTTGTAATTATAGGTGGAAGACATTCAGGTCTTCAAGGAAAAGTTAAAAGTTTAGGAATTGAATATCATACTGTAACTTTAAATCTAAATGGAAATGATGTCAAAGTTCCAAAAAGTGAATTAAGGCTTGAGAGGTTATACAAAAAGGAAAAAGAAATGGAAGAAGAACATAAAAAAATAATGAAAGAGAAAAAAGCAGCTGAAGATAGAAATAGAGAAATGGACAGAGACAGAGACAGAGAAAGAGATAGGAATGGAAATAGAAATAGAGATAGAGATGAGGAGAGAGATAGGGATAAGAATAGAAATAGAGATCGAGATGAAGATCGAAATAGAGATAGAGAAAAGGATAGAAATAGAGAAAAAGATAGAGATAGAGAAAGAGATAGAGATAGAAATTATGATAGAGAAAAGAATGATCAAAAGAAATCCAATAAATATGATGATGAAATGGATTATGAAACTAAAAAGAGAAAAAGAGATGAAGAAGATTCAAGATCTCAATCAAAGAAACCTCGAACTTGGCTTGTTTCATCAATTCGAGTCCGAATCGTTAGCAAATCATTTTTGAAAGGAAAGTATTATAATATTAAAGGAATTGTACTAGATATCCTCCCATTAGAAAAAGGAGAAATTGGTTGTACTGTAAAATTAGAAGATGGAAAAGTTGTTGAAGTTCCTCAATCAAATTTGGAAACTGTAATTCCAAAAGCGGGAGATAAAGTCATTCTTGTTTCAGGAAGTTATAAAAGTGAAATAGGAAAGTTAATAGAAAAACAATCTTCTTCGGAGACAGCTGTAGTTCAATTATTTCATGATGGAAATGTAATAAAAGCAAAATATGATGAAATTTGTGAATATACAGGATATACAGAATGAATTAAAGTAAAGTAAAAAAAGGATCAATGACAAAAGATGAATTTTTTTTTTTTTTTTTAATTTTTAAACAAATAAGAATTAACTTGTTCCTCTCCTTGTAAAATCCTTCTTCTTTGATTGTTTTATTGCTTTTTCCCAATCAGGAGGTTCAATACAACCTTCAAAAAGTTGGGTGGGATTAAAACCTCTACCTAATTTCGATTGCCAAATTTTTAATACAAGTCTAAAGTGATTCCAGAGTCTAGGAGCTGAGTCAGTCCAATCTTTTATTTGATGATTTCCTGAAAAATCTGTAGTAAAACATATATTCAAAAGTTTTGCACGAGGATATCCAAGACCAATTGAATAGGCTGTCAATTGTAATCCCCACTCCTCATAAATAACAATGTTTCCTTTGTTTGGGGTTTGTGTTTTAAAATCACAAATTGCAATTGAACCATTTTTTAATTTAAATACAGCATCACATTTTCCACCAAATCCAAATTTACATGCAAAAGGTGATTCAATATGTAATATTTCTTTGACATTCTTCTTCTATTTATTTATTTATTCTTAAATTTTTTCACTTTTTTTTTAAAAAAAAAAGAAAGAAAAGAAAAAAAAAAAAAAAGAAGAAGAAGGAGGAGAAGAACAAGAAGAAAAGTTACCAACCACTCTTCTAATATAGTTTGAATGACTTTCATTTCTTCAGGAAATTGATAAGTTTCATTATTTTTCAAAGCAATTAAATAATTTTCTATTTCATTGTGAACTTTTGATCCTAATAATGATGCTTTAAATACTTGCTGTCCATATCTTGCTCCTAAATGTTTGAAAAATTCTTTTGGTTTCCAAATTATTGATTCACCTTCCAATTTTTTTGAAACTTCTTCAACGAAATCTGGTGTAAGTCCTTCAACTTCTGCCAAAAAAATTGTTTGTTCAATCTCTTTCTCAACTTCACTCTCATTATGTCCATCCTTTGTATGAGTCTTTGAAAATGTTTCTAATCTTTCATCAGTATCCTTTGTATAAACTTGCCAAGAACTTAACATCATTTGTTTTGATCTCCAAGCAATAAGCAATGGAGTTGCCATTATTTGCATAACAGTTGTCACTGATGGAACAAGTTGTAACTCTTTAGCATCATCTAATGTTGGTGAATGTTTCACATCATCTTTCAATATATAATTACAAGCATTTCCTGTTCTAAATTCATACCAATGACTTCTATCATGAAATGGATTTGATTTTTTTGTTCCAGCTGAAGTTGAAATTGAAATTGAAGTTGAAGTTGGATGATTTATTGAACTTATTTCATTGATATTACTGCTACTATTACTAATTGAAGATCCATTATGACTTGAAGCATTATTATTTATTACAGAGAGAATTGGAGGAGTTGAATAATATCTCTCTATATTTTTTTTTTTTTGTTAATAAGAATTTCGACAATAAAATGTAAATATCAAAGAAGTTTTTGAATAAAACATTACTTGAGAGACTTCCAAAGACACATAGAGTCCCTCTCTTCATGTGCATTAATTAATTGAACTCTATTTATTGGATCTCCAATATAAACTTTAACTTCCAATAACTGAGCTTCAAACTTGATTGTGTCTCTGCGCCTCACTGATCCTTCTCTGATTAACAATGAAAGTGATTGATACAACAATCAATCAATCAAGAGCAAGGTGGATTAGTTACGAATCTTAGAATTACGAACTTTATTAGTGTTAACTTTCAAGATAATTGAATAGATCTTTAGATTTAAGTTTCAATAATACAAACTTGAAAAAAAAAAAATAATCTTGAATTAAAACAATGAATATAATATATTTCTATTTCAAAAATTAACAGTTCTCATCAATCAATATCAAATGCTCTTAATAATGTCTTAAACAGTTGGATAGTAATGAATTCTAAATAAAAGTGCTTTTCCTTTGTCATTCCCAATTGCAAAGTATCCACTTGAAGGACTCCAATCAAAAGTTGAGACATTACCAAGATTTGTTTTCTTGTCTGGGAAGTTAGAGAAAACCGTTTGAGAAGGTACATGAGCCTTTATATTTAAATTAATTAATCAATTTTAATATTGAAGTTAGTTTTTTTTTAAAAAAAAGAAAAAGGAAGAATCAAAGAATATTACAAATCTAAAAGCATTCTTCTTTAAACGACTACACATTGCAAGTATTTGTGAATCATGAGAAAATTTAAGTTTAGTTATAGGGGTAACAAGATTCTTGAAAGTATGAATTAAAACAGGTTTATCTGAGTCAAAACGATATAAATTGACAATTCCAGTATCAGATCCACAAGCTAGTAATACTGATTCTCCAATATCTGATTGATTTAAAACTCTTTGATGTCCAACTGCAATGGATGTTCCATGAATACATCCATCATCTCTAAAACGAAGAACACATGTAAATTTATTCATATCCCATTTATAAACTTCTCCATCTCCTCCAAAAGAAAATAGATAACGTCCATCTTTTGTATAAGCAATTGAAGTTACAGTTCCATTCATTTTTAAAGTTGTAATAAGACGTTTTGTTTGAGCTGAGACTAATATAATATTTCCATTATTTCCTAAAAATGTAATATATTTTCCACAAGGAGAAAGAACGAAATTTTCTAAGCTTTTTTCTGGTCGACCTTTTTTTGAAAAAAAAAAAAAAATGTTTTTTAAAAAAAGGATTAAATAATTTATAATCAAAATAATGAAAAATGAAAAAAAAAAAAAAAAAAAAAAAAAAAAAAAAAAAAAATGAGAATATACCTTGAATCCAAGGAATAGTTTCTACTTTTGACGAATTAATATCAAAAACATAAAAAAATTTTCTTCTTCCTGAAATAATTACTTGAGTTCCATCCATTGTAAAACTTGCAGAATGAATTTGCATTCTATCAAAATGAATTGCTTGAATTTTTTCATTAAATTTTCCATCAACCTGATTTAAATTAATTATAAAAAAAAGTTTCAATTATTAAAAAAAAAATTTTTTTTTAAAATATCTTGATCAAAGTATACTTGAAATATTCTTAAAGTTTTATCAAAACCAGCAGTCAAAATAATTTTTCCAGAATGATGAAAACTTATATCTTGAACTACTGATTGAGAATATTCCTTTTGATTTGCATCTCTTACTCTAGAAATATTTAAATATCCTCCTTCCATTCCTCTTTTTACAACAACTTCTCTTTCACCTACTTTTATTTTTTCTTCAATAGCATCAGCTTCAAATCCTTCTTCATTTTCTTCAACATTAATTGTATCAATTCTTTTTATTTGTGATCTTCCACGAGGTATCGTTACTCTAGAACTTTTTTGAAGGATTCCAATAGTTTCATCTACAAGATTTTTTTTTTTTTGTTTTTTTTTTCTTCAAAATATTATGATTTTTGATTTAAAAAAAAGTTGAACCTTCACTTTCATCATCAGATCTTTTTGATTTCTTTTCTAGAGAAGCCCATTCTTGATGAGGATGCATTTTTGTAAATCTGAATTCATTAAATTAAATTAAATTAAATTAAATTATTTTTTTTCTTTTCTTTTCTTTTCTTTGGTTATTTCTTTTCAATTAATAAAGAACTTACTGATCTCTTAATCTTTGTTCAAAATCGTTTGTAAGGATTTGATTTTCTGATTCATTTTTCCTTAATTTTTTCAATCTTTTTTTACTTAAAAGTTTAATATGAGTTTCATCATCTTCATCAACCCAAGCAACTTTTGGTTTTGTTTCTTCTTTTTTCTCTTCTTCTTCTTCTTCTTCTTCTTCTATCTCTTGATTTTCTTCTTCTTCTTTTCCTTCTGGTTTTTATTTTATTTTATTTTATTTTATTTTATTTTATTTTATTTTTTATTTTAACGAATAAGATCAAAATTAGATTTGAAAATTAAGCGATTTTTTTTTTAAAAAAAAGGAAATAATTATAAGAACCTTCTTTTTTATCCTCAGTTTTTTCTTTAATTTCTTTCTTTTTAGATTTCTTTTTTGCACTTTTATCTTCTCCACCTTTATCAACAAAGAAAAGCTATTGATTGATTGATTCAAAGATTAATCTTTTTTTTTTCTTTCCAATCTTCAAAAAAATTCGAATATTACTTGATCAAAACTTGGGGGTTCTTCTATTGTTTGATTACTACTTTCTTCTTTCTTCTCTCCTTCATTCTCTTCATTTTCTTTCTTTTTAGAAGCTTTCTTATTTTTCTTTTTCTTTTCAAGATGATTTAAAACTGCTTTCTTATGTGAAAATCCAAAGAGAGATTCCTCAAGTTTTACAACAGTATTTGGTTTTTGTTCATTTAATACTTTTGGTTTTTTCTCTATGTTTCCCTATATAAATCATTATATATCAATTTCAAATTCTGAAAACAATTAAAAGCAAATTACCTGTTGAAAATGGGTATCACCTATTTTCCTCTTTTGAAGCAACATTCTGAGATCGCTAATTAATTTTGAAATTTACATTAGCAAAAAGTCACAAAATACAATAACAACATTATCTAATTTTTTTTTTTTAAAAAAAACTTCTTCTTCTTTCATTATAATACAAAAATGAAAAAAATTGCAATAGAACAATCTCAAAAGACTTTTGTCAATTCAAATTTTTACAAAAAACTCCCAAGCAAACCACAAAATGAAAATTAAGAATCTAATTATCATCAATTCTATTCATTTAAGAAACTCTTCGGAAAACAAAGGATATAAGTTCAAATTCAATTCAATGTAGTAAGTCAAATAGAAAGAGAATAAGAAAGAAAACCACGTGCGTTTGATTTTGTTTTTTGTTTTTGGGAAATCATAACAAACAAAACAACCAAAAAACGAAAACGATTTTGTTGTTTCGATTTCGATTTTTTACTATTGATTGAGATCCCAATGAATCAATTCATAATAACTTAATAACTTATGAGAACATTAAGTGAAACTTTTCAAATGAATTGATTTCTTATGTATAATTGTTTTTTTTTTTTTTTTTTAAATCCAAAAAAAAAAAAAAAAAAATTAAAAAAAAAATTAAAAAAATAATAATATGAAACTTATAGATCTTTTATGTTGAAATGAGAATAATTGCTAAATTGTAATGAAAATGAGACTAGGAGGATGATAAGTTGAAAAAGTAGAATGAGAATGTTTGAAAAATTCAAGAAATATCGATAAAAAACCATCAATTCAAACAATAACTCAACCTCAACAACTCAATAACTTCAACAAATGAGCTACTCCTAAGATATCTATTGAATTGAATTCAATATTGTGAATGAAGAGATTCATCCTCAACTCCCACTCTATTGATTTTTTTAATACATATTGAATATAGTTCGAAATGTATTAAAACTATTATAATTGTTTATTGTAGGTGTTGTTGAGGAGAGATGGAGTTATCAGATAGTACATTAAAAGGATTGTCATTATTGGGAGAAGAGGCAAAGATCCCAGCAGCTGCTTATAAAGAATTACTGATTTGTGTCTCTAAAGATGTTACAAGTAGTTTGGAAACAAGTATCACAAGTATTTTTCTTTCTTTTTTCATATTTTGTAAATATTTGGTAATCAAAACTCTAAAATTCTTATAAATCATAGAACTTGATGAATCTTCAAATCTTGCAAAAATTGATCAAAGTATTGCTAAGGAAGCTTACAGTGCAGCAATGATTGTAGTTTTTGAATCAGCAAAATTAAATCTTGATTCTCCAGGACTTGGGTATCATTTTTTTTCTTTTTTTTTTTTTTTTGTAACAATAAATAAATTCCATTCAATTATTTATTTATTTATTTATTTAATGATAACTTTAGTGCTATCCTTGAAGATGCCAAAATTGATCAAAAAAGAATTGAACTATTTTGCAAAATGTATGACTCCAAAAAAACTGATGTTAGAATTTTACTTGGCTCAAATTCTTTTAACTTTGCACATGTTGTTGATATTGATTGGAGATTAGATTATTATATCAAGGTTTTTCTTTTTTTTTTTTCTTTTTTTTTAAAAAAAAACCTCTAGAAAAAAAGGAACAAACTATATTTATTTGTCTTAATAGAGTCAAAAATTGGAGAAAATTAATAAAGCTCAATACTTTATTAGCTTGAAATGTGAAGAAAATGATGGACAAAACAAAAATATTGAATTCTCTGCAACTTTAGAAGAACTTCAAGATCTTGTTAACAAATTAAAAGATGCATCAAAAAGTTTCCAAACAATTTATCAAGGCTGAGCCAATTTGTACAAATTATTTTCTTTAAGGTTCTCAAATAAATTTTCTTTTATTCTGAGAAGTACAGTATCACTTTTTTTTTAAAACTTTGATCAAATTTCTGAAAGCAAAACAAACTTTTAATTACAATCTATGGAACTTTATTTTTTTACACTTTTTATACAGCTTCTAATCCAGAAGTTTTCCGAAAGTTTTCATAAAATTCTAAAAGTTGAGGAGTTAACCTTGGTTTTACATTCTCAAAAGCATCTTCAAAATGTTTCATGTGAACCTTTTTATTTATTTTAATTGAATTAATTGAATTTTTTTTTTTTTCATTTTTCTTTTTTTCTTTTTTTTTTTGTTTGAAAGTTTAAAATTACTTCTTTGGCTTCTAAATCCTCTTCTAAAGTTTTAAAAACTGCTTCACGACATAGGGCAACAATTTCTGCTCCTGAATATCCTTCACTCTATCATTTATTTATTAACCAATTTTTTTTTTTTTTTTTTTTTTTTTTTTTTTTTTTTTTTAAAAAATAAAAATAATACTTTTTGGGCAAGGTCAGAAACATTAACATCAGAAGCACAAGGAGTTTTTTTGAGTTGAATTGAAAAAATTTCTTTTCTTGATTCAAAATCAGGAGGTGAAACAAAGAGAATACGATCAATTCTACCAGGTCTTAAAAGAGCTTTATCCTATTTATTTTATTTTTATTTTATTTTTGAGTCAATAAAAAAGAAGAGTAAAAAAAACATACAATAATATCTGGTCGATTCGTTGCAGCGATGAGAGTAACATCTTTTAAAGGAGTTGCACCATCTAATTCAACAAGAAGTTGACCTAAAACTCTATCTCCAACAGAGTTACCTTTTAATAAATGAATTATAATTATAAATAAATGTATTTTGATTGATTTTCTTTTTATTTTTTTTTAAAAAAAAATACTTTCTCCATCTGAACCTCTTTTAACAGCCAAAGAATCGATTTCATCAAAAAAAATAATTGAAGGAGAAGCAGAACGAGCTTTTCTAAAGACTTCTTTGACAGCTTTTTCAGATTCTCCAACCCATTTACTAAATAGCTAGGGAAAAACAAATTTGATTATTTAAATGAAATCCTAAAAGAAAAAGTTTTTTCAAAAAAAGAATAAAAATTCAAACCTCAGGACCTTTTACTGCAATGAAATTTAAACCTGCTTCTGTTGCAAGAGCTTTTGCCATGAGAGTTTTGCTACATCCTTTTTTGAATGAGAGTTAAAAATTAAATCAAATTTATCTTAATTTCTAATTTCATTGGGAACAGAAAAAAAAAAAAAGAAACCTGGTGGACCATAAAGTAATATGCCTTTTGGAGGGCGAATTCCAAGTCGAATAAATGATTCAGGATGCTAAATTATAAATTGAATTGATTTTTTTCCTCTTGAAAATTCCAATTAAAAATAAAAAGTCACTTTAAGAGGCCATTCAATTGCTTCTTTTAATTTTTGTTTGATATCTGATTGTCCTCCAATATCACTCCAGTAAACTTTAGGAACTTCAATCATAATCTATTTAAATTCAAGTTCATTGAAACGAACAACAAACAACAATAATATATAAATAGGAATTTTTTAAAAAAATACTTCTCTCATTGCACTTGGACGGATTTCAACAAATGCATTTTGAATATCTGGATAAGTTATTGCTAATTGGTCTAATGAAACTATTTTTTTTTATTTTTTGGTTATTAATATGTAATTTTTTTTTTTTGGTCAAAAAAAAATTCAAACTTTCTTTCTCAGGGATAAAATTTGGAGTAACAACTCTATTTAATGCCTTTAGTGAAGCCTCTTTACATAAAAATGCGATATCTGCACCAACATATCCATGACACTTACTTGATATTTCTTCTATCTATATTTGTTTTTTTTTTATTTTTTTTTCAACAAATTTTTTTTTTAAAAAAAATGAAAATGAAATAACCTGTTCAGGAGTCAAAGAATGGGGAATACCATGTAAAATTTTTGTGAGAATATCTTTTCTTTCAATAGAGTTTGGAATTCCTGAAAGAAATGATGTTTTTGATGTTCAGAATCTTATAAAAAATTTGAAATGGATTGAAACAAATAAAAAGAAACCAATTTCAATTTCTTTATCAAATCGACCAGATCTCCTCAAAGCTGAGTCAAGAGAATTCGGACGATTTGTTGCACCTATCACAATTACTTTGGAATTTTCTTGCTTATTTTTATCTTCAATACCATCCATTAGAGTTAGTAGAGTGGCAACTGTGCGTTTTTCTAATTCACTTTCAGTCTTTTATTTATTTTTCGTTGAAATGAGCAAAGAAATAAATCTATTTTTTTTTTTTCAAAAAAAAAAAAACTTGGTCTCTTTTTGGACAAATTGCATCTATTTCATCAATAAATATGATACAGGGTGATTGGGATTGTGCTTGTTCAAAAATTTGACGTAACTTTTTTTTTTTTGTTCAAATTAATGGATTGGTCAATAAAAAAGAAATAAATTATAAAATCAAAACAATACTTTTCCTTCAGTTTCTCCAAAATATTTACTCATAATTTCTGGTGCATTAATTGGAATAAATGAACAATTAATTTCATTGGCAACAGCTTTTGCTATTAAAGTTTTTCCAGTTCCTGGAGGACCATATAATAAAATTCCTTTTGCTGGTTTTATTCCTAAGTATTATTGAAATAAATTTAAAAATTGCTTAAATTGATTGACTCCAAAGAAATATTTTTTTTTCATCATGAAAGTATACCAAAACGATAAAAGATTTCAGGTGACATTAATGGAAGTTCAATAGTCTCTCTAATAATTTTGATTTGTCTTTCAAGTCCTCCAACTGAATTAAAATCGATTCCAGATTTTGGTTTTATTTTATTTTCTTGATCCATTAAATTTCTTTCAAATATAATATTTGTTGTCGAATTTACAATAAAAATTGATTTTTGAATAATATTAAAATTTTCAATTTCTTGATCTTGAGATTTTAAGACATCTTTAATTAAAAATTTTCTTAATTTTCCTTGATAATTCAATTCTAGATACGAATTTACTGAAATATATTTTGCTATTTCTTTTTTTTTTTTGATTTTTTTTTTTTTTTTTGATTTTTGATTTTTCGAATATTTGATTTTCTGATTTTGTTAAAAAATAAATTTTTGTTACCGATGGTATGTTTTACATAATTTATAAACAATGTATCAAATTCAAAATTTAATGGAGAACAAGATTTTAAAGTGATTTGCTTTGCTTCTGAAAGAGGGAGTTGAATTTTATAGATTTTTACTTCATCTCCAATTTTTACATCTGCATTTTCTCTTGATAAAACTGACATATGGATATCTATCATAAATTTTTTTTGATTAAATAAATAATTCAATATTCCTTCCAAAATAAATAAAAAATCACTATTTTCTTTCACTCCAAAATTAGGCCAGATATAACTTACACAAAATTGATTATTCTATTGATTCCATTATTTTGATTTAATTTTACACAGAAATCATCAAATAAAAAAGTTTATTATTTCACCTCCTCTGAATTATAAATTGCAACTAAATCTCCAAGAAAAAGATTATGTTTTGTCATTTCATTGATGCTCATGAAAACTAATTTTTTTTATTTATTTCCTTAGTTGAAGATATGATTTTATATTTCTAAATATACAAAATATTAACCTCGATTTTTATCACAAGACCAACTTATATCCTGAACAATTAAGGTACTTCCATTTTCTGTTGAGCTTGAAGAAATCCTTTTTTTATTAATTATGCATGAATACCATTTCAGCAATTCCAACACCAAGAATTGTTTCCAAAAAAATTTTGTCAAAAAAAAAAAAAAAAAAAAAAAAAAAAAAAAAAAAAAAAAAAAAAAAAA
>ERZ778024.3224-NODE-3224-length-12254-cov-36.044430_pt1 | contig 12254 bp, 10 predicted proteins | sample MGYA00375754_ERZ778024 | MGnify/ENA primary metagenome ERZ778024 (study PRJEB29350, sample SAMN05389827) | bioreactor metagenome | isolation source: Thiocyanate bioreactor | place: South Africa: University of Cape Town | collected 2014-02-18 ... | reverse complement strand
TCAAACATATCTTTTTTCATTGTATATTTAACAAATAGCCATTATTCTAACAAATTGCTAACGTTTTTCTCAAATAAATTCAATATATACAATTAGGATGTATCGTATGTAGAATTTTATTCTGCATATATCACAAACATACAGGCGAATCTATCCACAAAAAACTCGAATCCAGTGCTAACTTAAATGATGTAGTTCCAAACTCACATATTCTTTCTATTACTTCGTGCCGTTTATGTATCGCATGAGTTTTTTACACACTTACCACTATTTTAATGTAATTTTTTTTTTGACGAAAAAAACGATAACAATGTAGGCTATTGCATTAAGACAAACATTGATATCATATGGTCTTACTGAATATCAATTAAAAAGGTGTATATAAAGAAGAATGCAAACGTATTACAACACATTTTTTAAAATGATAAAACAAGATATATCTCTTATTTCGTTTTTTTTTGTTCTTCTTTTAGAAAAAAATATTACTTCGCGTTTTATGTAAAAGTGAATAATGTCTTTCAACGAAGAAATCCGTACACTGCCTGTTTGTACGGTCGAGTCTGGTAAGAAATAACATTAGATAGATCAATTTTTTCTTTATCATCAATGTTATTCTAATTCAGAGAGATCGTATGGTGCTATGAACATTAATAATACAGATGACAATACTATGAGAATCAACCATAGAATTTTAGAAGTGATTAATGAAGAAGAACATCAAACAATTAGAGACAGTAGTATGAATACTGAAATAGATCATGATCAAATTATCGGATACGCACGGGAACCTTTATTGCCTCTTACCAAAGCATGTAGTCCATTGAACAGTATGATCTATAATCTTTGGTTTTATGTTCAATTGGCAATCGATGGCACGCCAGAACAACCTGCAGATGGTTTGACGATTGATGAAAGTGCTGCCATTCGTCTTTACACGATTGAATGGCCCAGGCCACATCGAAGTCTCTATTCGATGCTCAATCAAACTCTTAATTCAGCGGATCGCAATGATCTTCAACCCTATTTTAAGTATCTTAAATTGTTTATGACTGCTTTAGCCAAAGTTCGATGTTATCCACCACAAACCATTTGGCGAGGAGTAACTAAAGATTTAAGTGCGAATTTTCCACCGAATACTTCGGTGACATGGTGGGCGTTTTCATCATGTACAAAGACCATGACTGTACTCAATAGTAAAGTATATTTGGGTAATACAGGATCACGAACACTATTCTCTATTGAAACTATTAACGGTCGATCAATACGTGCTCATTCACATTACGAAGGTGAAGATGAAATTCTTCTTTTACCAGGCACTCGCATGATTGTTCAATCGAAACTTAATCCGGCTCCTGATCTTCACATCATTCATTTGAAACAAGTTATACCAAATGAAACATTATTGGAACTTCCGTTCAAAGGTAACTTTATAGTTTTCAATATTTAATTCATATATTTCTATCTTTTCAGGTGCCAATTTTTATCCTAAAAGTCTGTAAGTTTAATTTCATTTTTCTTTCAATATCATCTTGATCTTTTTATATGTATAAGACGTCGTTGGTATCAGAAAAAAAAATTTACAATTCCAACCGGCATAATCACTACTACTATTCTAATCGCTACAGCCATTCTTGTATACTTTTACATACTCAAACCTTCACCAGGTATAATACTTCGACTATAATCTACTTTAAGACCAATGATAGATTATTATGAAGAATGAGAGAAGAGGGTTATTGTATTATGCGTCATCTCTCAGCCATAATAGTAATAATGAAACCTGTACATTGAATCACTTTATGAATTGAGAAACTATTTAGAATAAAAATAAAATAGAACTCCTGATTTTGTCTTTTTTAGTTTTAAGGCTATGTACATCATGAGGGCTCTATTGTGATTTTATTTTTTTGTTTCCAAAAGAGCTCTTCACAGTATACCTTGTGGAAAAAAACTTTGCCGTACATTATTTTGAAACGACAAGATTTTTTACTGTAAAAGCGTGCCGTCTTACCATAGAGATCGTTCATATTAACTGTGAGAAAATCTTTCGAACAAGTCAATTAATATCGCTTTTTAGTCTTTTTACGACCTTTCATGTTTTATCTGCTGAAAGTAAAAAGATCACAATTTTATTAAATTCTCGCGTCGACATACGTACGAAATAAAAGATCTTGCGAAACTTTTGCCACACCCGGCATTACTTTATTACTGCTTCATATTTATAATCGACACACTCACTCTATATTGTAGAACCTCCATGTAAGACACCTTATACAATTAGTGCGACTTATTCTACTGGTAATTCTCCATCTTCTGTGACATTCAGTTACTCAAACAAAGTGGCAAACACTACACGATCATTACTAACAGTAGCTAATGAAGACGACAGTACCATTATCGTCCTAACAGCAGACAAAAACGGAACCTTCCATACGAAGGGCATCTATGACACTGGTGATGGACCAGCATTTTTAGTATCGGCTGATTTCAATAATGATAACAAACCAGATCTAGCTGCAGCCAACTATTTTGACCATACCATTAGTGTTCTACTTAGTAATGGTGACGGAACATTTCAAACGCAAATTATATATCACACGAGTAAATTAGCAAAAGCAGCACATGTTATATCAGCCGATTTCAACAAAGATAACAAACAAGATCTAGCACTGCTTTACGACAACGACTATACCGTTAGTGTTCTTCTTGGTAATGGTGAGGGAACATTTCAAAATCAAAGTCAATATGACACTGGTAAATGGCCAGAGTCTCTGATATCGACTGATTTCAATAATGATAACAAACCAGATCTAGCTGTAGCCAATGCAGCTGATAATACCGTTAGTGTTCTTCTTGGTAATGGTGAGGGAACATTTCAAACTCAAAGTCAATATGACACTGGTAACGGACCAGTATCTTTAGTATCGGCTGACTTCAATAATGATAACAAACCAGATATAGCTGTAGCCAATGTAGATGATAATACCGTTAGTGTTCTTCTTGGTAATGGTGATGGAACATTTCGAAATCAAAGTATATATCCCACCGGTGAAGCGCCACAGTCTTTATTAACGGCTGATTTCAATAATGATAACAAATCAGATATAGCTGTAGCCAATGCAGCTGATAATACCATTAGTATTCTTCTCGGTAATGGTGATGGAACATTTCAAAATAAGTCGAAATATCACACCGGTGAGATATTAACATCCTTAATATCGGCTGATTTCAACAATGATAACATACCAGATTTAGCTGTAGTCAATACCGGTGACAATACGTGTGACAATACTATTAGTATTCTGCTTGGTAATGGTGACGGAACATTTCGAAAGCAAATTAAATATTACGCCGGTACACGAATAGTATCTTTAGTATCGGCTGATTTCAATAATAATACCAAACCAGATATAGCTGTAGCCAATGTAGATGATAATACCGTTAGTGTTCTTCTTGGTAATGGTGATGGAACATTTCGAAATCAAAGTATATATGACACTGGTGAATACCCGATATCTTTAGTATCGGCTGATTTCAATAATGATAGTAAAACAGATCTGGCTGTAGCGAATTATTTAGACTATACAGTTGGTATTCTGTTGGGTAATGGTGAGGGAACATTTCAAAGTCAAAGTGTATATCCCATCGGTGAATCGCCACGGTCTTTAGTATCGGCTGATTTCAATAATGATACCAAACCAGATCTAGCTGTAGCTGTAGCCAATATGTATGGTAATTCCATTAGTGTTCTTCTTGGTAATGGTGATGGAACATTTCAAAATCAAAGTCAATATGACACTGGTAACGGACCAGTATCTTTAGTGGCGGCTGATTTCAATAATGATAACAAACCAGATCTAACTGTAGCCAACACAGATGATAACACCATTAGCGTTCTGCTAGGTAATGGTGATGGAACGTTTCAGAATCAAATTATATATGACACTGGTGAATACCCGATATCTTTAGTATCGGCTGATTTCAATAATGATAGTAAAACAGATCTGGCTGTAGCGAATTATTTTGACTATACAGTTGGTATTCTGTTGGGTAATGGTAATGGAATATTTCAAAATCAAAGTATATATCATGTCGGTAGACGACCAATATATTTGGTATCGGCCGATTTCAACAATGATCAAAAAATTGACCTGGCAGTGGCTCATGAGAAGGACAATATTTGTATCCTTTTGGGAGATGGTAATGGAATTTTCGAAGCCAATGGATGGGTTACCACTGACGGTGGTGCAGTGTCTTTAACAGTAGGAGACTTTAACAATGATAACAAACCAGATTTAGCAGCAGTCATTCAGAAGTATAACGAATTGCTTGTTTTTTTGAATCAGTGTTCAAATTAATCGTTTGAATTTGTATTTATGTACATATTGACTAAGACCAATGATTGTTATAATAAACATCAAACGATATGAAATTGAAGAAAAGACTAATATAAAGGTTTATATTCAATGAATATAATTTAATAAAACTCTTGCAAAAAGTAAAATGATAGTTTTCTTGAGAAAGATTGTTATATGTTGACTTTCAATGGAATACATCAACAAAACAACTTCATCATCTTTTCTTCTTTTGATTCTATATTTAATTTATTACAAGTGATTCAAAGAAGAAATTAGGTATCGATGTTGATTTTAGTTCAGATCTTAAAACAAAATCGAACTATTAAAATAGTTAAATGTTAAAAATCATATTAAGTAAAACTCTTTAGAACCTTCAATACTCGATGATAGTATATAAATAGCTTGTTTTTCTTCTTTGGTTTGATTTTGATCAATACTAATCATTATGTTTAAAATTTGGTAGATATAGAGAGTGAATACAGATATATTCTATCTAATCTGATCTATACTTAGATTCTTTCTTATTTGATTTATTTTCACTAACATTTAATCAATTACTCAATCTGAAATAATTTCGTATTTGTACCAGAACTAGAAAAAGGAACGTCGATGTCGATAAAATGAAATACCAACAGTCAAAATGGTAGTAATACGTCGAGGAAAAGCTTCGGATGGAATTTGTTTATTCAAAAATTTGCAGAGTGGATCCCATCCATCTTGAATTTTATATTCAAGAATACGTTCTGCTGCTATAGCTGCTTTCACTTTGTTTACATAGAATGATATATATCTCGCCACCAGATATATCAATAGTCTCGCATTCTATGAAGTGGACGACAAATTTTAAGAGGCCATAGAATTAGATTATCATAAAAATTCATAGAACTCGACACAACATATTGAAATGATGGAAACCATGTGTCAGGATCACGATATAATAAGATAATCTTGAAAATTAGATGATATAATAGAAGATTGAAAGAAAAAGACATTACTTTCGCTTCAGGATATGCTTTAGCTAATTCAATTGAAAAATCACTAGCTGGAAGAGTTGTTGCCGTATATTCAGGAAATTGTTCATCAAACATACGACGCCAATCATCATCTGTCCAACTCTTCTCCAAATGATTTCTATAAATATTTATCCATTGTTTACATAAATCAGAATCGCTGATGCAGTCAGCCATATGCATTGTTTGTTTATATCCTAATCATTTGTAGTTTTGCTGTAACTATTTTCCAATATAATAATAAAAAGTATTCAATTAGACAACAACAAAAAAATTCTCTTTCAGAATTTGATATTCTATGATTTATTTTTCAAAAATAAATAGTATACTTATAATAAATGATGAAGATTAATTCATAATTTCATCGAAAAGCAAAAAAAGTAGTTTGTTTCTCTCAACTGACGTCTCTGACTTATCAAATTAATATAATATAATTATATTTAATCGATTTTAGTCAATATATCTATATTCTCAGAAAAATGTTTTAGTAAATAACTTTATTCTTTCTGTTGTTTTATTTAGTGAAAAACAGACTACGCTTGAATTGAAATTATTTCAATGTCAAAGATCCATAATAATAAGAGTATTTTTTACGAACATAACTAGTAGAACAAATTATGTTTTAGAGTTTCATATTAGTAAAATCAATTAATTAAAACATTTTTTTTTCGTTTAAATATTCATATTATAGATTAATCTTTATTGGGTAGAGCAGAAATATTAAATTTCAACTAATATTTATTTTTTTATTACGATACTTTTAATTTAATAAAGCCTTATGAATAACAAATATTGAAGGGAAAAAAATCATATGACGAGAAATTCAATTTTGCGACCAAAGTATAATAACTTGTTCATGTCTTTATTCTGATGAGGGATAATTTGTAGAAAAACTTCAATTAATTTGACTTTATCACATGAATGTATAAAAATTCGTTAAAATTACGAATATACATTAAGATACGATATGACTGTTTGTTTGAATACAAGAAAATCTGCATAAAATGTTTCTAGGATTCAATAATCAATAATGTCAGTTTACCTTTTTCTACATTTTTGAAGTCAACAAAAAAAATAATGAATTTTTTTTAATAAAATTTGATGATATTCTCGAAGCCAAATATGTACATTTTGATTGTTAGTTAATCTATAAAGTGGATTATTTTATTCAAAAAGGAAAAAAAAGAAAAGAATCTACAACGATGAAGAAGCAGAAAATAAAAAGTGAATATTATATAATTATACTATTTCTAACATTTTTTTGAGGAATACTTTTTTTAGAGAATAATACAAAATCTCAACGAAAAACTCGAAAACATCATTATGAATATTCTAATTCAAGAAGACAAACTAATGAAACAAATAATATTGTTCGTGTATCAATTCACCATTCAAATAGTCGTATATTATCAGAAAATGATAGTTCGAACGATCATTATAAGAAGAAATCTTCAGTTAGTCAATATTATTTCATACTTAATATTGAATGAATCTAAAAATATTGATAATTCATTTAATTAAATTTATTTCTCATTTTAGTTAAATAAAAAACAATCTACTCGAAAAAAAATTTTAAAATCTGAATCATTTATATCAAAATTATCTAAAGTTACTCCTTTAGAAGTAAGTACATAGATTCATATTATATTGAATTTAGAATTTTATTTTCTTAGGCAAATGAAAAACAAATACATCAATTAGATGTCATTGAAAATTATCATAAAAATTCAAAAAATACAAACAGACGTATTCAGTAAATATTCTTTTTCTTTGTTATTCTGATTTATTTTATGATAATTATTTATTATAGACGAAGAATATTACGATTTTTTGTTTTAACTATATCGATCATTTTATTACTTGGGATTATTGCTGCTATACTTCTTTCTCAACTCATTAAACCGAAAGGTAAAACTACACATAGCAAATATTGATAGAAAAAAAACTCGAAGATTAACTAATTTTTCATACGATTTATGTCATAGTTGATATGAACAGTAGTTTCTTTATGTGACTGACTGTAACTTATATGCACTTCTTTCTATATTTTCGATATTTTTCTTCATCTTATTCTTCATCTTATAACAGCAACGACAGTCACCACTACTACTACTTCAACCACAACGACAACCTCAACTACAACAACAACAACGACTACAACAGGTATAAACGAGAAAAAAATTGGTAGCTGAGTCTGCTATTACCTTCCTATTCTAGCTCCTCCATCTTCGATATGTGCAACCAGTACGAGTAGTGCCTTTCTCTATAATAATCAATTTATATACTCTCCTACCAATCATCATTATGCAGCAGGTATGCTTAATAACCAATTTGGTGTGTATATTGCTTATGGTTATGCTAACGTTACATCTACAGCAATCTGGACTGCTTCTCAAACATCAGCACCAGTTGGTGCTTTCTTGGGTTTACAACCAGACAGAAACATAGTTGTTTATGCAAATAATATGGCTGTCCTCTGGGTATCAGTAACATCTATTGTTAACACACTGGCGGCGTATTGTCTACAAATACTAGACAATGGAAATCTTATTTGGACGGATTCTGGAGGTACAATAATCTGGCAGGTGTAGCTCCGTTTGATGGCATTTCTTACGAATTCTATCTTGATGTTACTCTTTCATTTTATATTATCATGTTTCTATTAAGCTCGTAGATTTATCAAATTGTTTAATATTGCTGATGATACAATTTTTTGGTACGATTAGATTTTAACTGTATTTTCTAAATAACTTTTTTTCTCATAGACCATATCCCATGTAACATTGAAACGCGTTTGAATGTGTTTTCGAAGATTTCAATTGATAGTTGCGTTTAGACGCATCTTAAATAGAAGCGCGTTTTTTTCTAAGTTGTTTGGAGCATCGTTATACAATACAAACTTCAATGGTTCAGGTAATGGATTGACCACATAATGGATTGCCTATGCCAGATGTATCACCATCATATCGTTCCATTAATCCTACTAAATAACTAGCATTGACCAATGCTAATACTTCACCACATGAAGTACCTTCCATAACAAATTGAAAATTTATAAATGATAATTCTGTTTTTGTAAACCATGGACTATCATCTTTTGAATACCAATGAGGTAATTCTTCGGATGAAAATCGACAACGTTCTTCGCTTTCTCGTGAAGTTCGTTGTATAGCATCAACTTGAATTATACGACGACCACTTTCATCTTTAGCAACACGTTTAATAACCATATTATAAAAGATACGCGTATTATTTACTAGTGGTTGTATGACTTCAGAATGAAATAATGATGGAATGGAACAATTTGGTGATACCGAACATTTACCAGCTTATTGTATGCCAAGCAAAGCTAGGTGCACTGAGAAGTTCTGCTGTTAATTGTCCTCCAACCCAATCAGTTGGTTCAAGTAAACATACTCGTTTATCAATTAATTTCGAAGTTGAAAGAAGTGCACCTAATGCTGATGTTGTACCACTAACAATCAATAATTGTACGAATTACTGAAGTAATATAAGAAGGGATTCTAATCAAAACGATTAGAATAGATACCAACATATTGAAACAATACTGTTTTTAATGTAGAGACGAATCTGATAAGATACAATAGTGCACCAACAAACTGAGAAAAAAAACGAAACCGCTTGAAAATTTCTTATTCGTTCTATCTTATCACAGATGCACTCACGTCAGGGTTGAAGAAGAAAAGAACCGTACCTTTTTAACAACCGGTTTCCTTTTTATTTTATCGCATTGGGTATAACACGATGATTATTCCAAGTATTTTGTACTTGTTATTGTTTATCCCGTTTTCTGATGGACTAAATAATGGACTTGGTCTAACACCTCAAATGGGTGAGATAAGAAGATTTCATTGGGAAAGATAAATCAATTTCTTTTTTATTAAAGGATGGAATAGTTGGAATCATTTTGGTTGTAGCATCAATGAGACTATAGTTCGAAAAACGATTGATGCTATTATAGCTACAGGTTTAGCTGCCGCTGGATATCAATATGGTACATTCCATTCTTTTCTTGTATATATTAATCATTAACTTCTATAGTAAATTTGGATGATTGTTGGCAAATTAGTCGAGATGCTCAAGGTACTATTCAAGCAGATCCAACATTGTTTCCAAATGGTATTCCAGCTCTCACTGATTACGCTCATTCGAGAAAACTCAAATTTGGTCTCTATTCAGGTAGATTAAACAATGAGAATTATTAATAATTTTCTTCTTAATATATTAGATCGAGGAAATATGACTTGTCAACGTCGACCTGGTTCACTGCATTATGAAACCAAAGATGCGAATACATATGCTGCTTGGGGTGTAGATTACTTGAAACTTGATAGTTGTAATTTAGATAATACGCCTGCAGAAGTTGAAATTGGAATTATGCGCGATGCATTGAATGCTAGTGGAAGACCAATCTTCTTCTCTATATGTGGTACGCATCAACAGGTTGTTATGTGCTTTATATATATTTTTTCTTTGGAAGGTGGTGCTGGTGGAGATGCATTGGCAACAACTCTTGGAAACAGTTGGCGAACAACAACCGATATTCAAGATTATTGGTCATCCATGATAGCCAATATTGATCGTGTAAGACTATAGATTATGTTCTGTTGATTTTACTGCTTCCTTTCTATTTCTAGAACAATAACGTTGCTGCATTTGCAGGTGTTGGAGGCTGGAACGATCCTGACAGTTGAGCTAAAATTGATATTCTTCTATCAATCTCAATCGTTTTTTTGTGTATTTATAGTGCTTGAAATTGGCAATGGTGGGATGACAGTTGTTGAATATAGAACACATTTCTCTTTATGGGCTATTGCGAAAGCACCACTACTTATTGGATGCGATGTTACGAATATGAGTGCAGCTACTCTTTCAATTCTGACTAATCCAGAAGTAATTGCTGTTAATCAAGATAAATTAGGTATTCAAGGAAAGAAAATTGCTTTTGCAGCATCGTCATCACCAAATGCATCAAAAGAAATTGTTGTCGCTAATCAATCATCAAGTGTCGATCCAAGACGTTACCAATGGACATACAATGATCAAGATGGTAGTATTCGCTCAGTGTACAATGGACGATGTTTATCAATTGATCGTTGCAGTAAAAATCGACTGTCGTATGTTGTATTAGACGAGTGTCAGATTGGCGATCCAACAGCTCAATGCCAAGGAAAAAATCAACAATGGACAATTGATTCATCTGAACTAACAATTGTTTCACGAATGAATGGAAACTGGTAAGAATACACAAGAGAAATGATGATGTAAAAATTTTCATTGATTAAGTTTTGGATTGCTCAGTGGTAATGGTCCAGATTTGGAAACATTTTCATGTTATAATAAAAGCGATCAATGGTGGATTTGGAATGCAACAGATGGATCATTAAGAAATAAAGGCAATCATCTATTTTTAACAGTTAGACCTGAACTCGAAACATGGGCTGGCCCATTATCAGGTGGTTCTCAAGCTGTTGTCTTATTGAATCGAGGTCTAAATAACAACGAACAAATTACTGTAAATTGGAATGATATTGGTTTTCCAATAGATCATCCAGCAACCGTTCGAGATTTATGGGCTCATAAAGATATTGGAATATTTACCGGTAATTTCACATCATCAAACATTGATTCACATGCATCGATAATGCTCAATATTACTCTAACTAAATAGACCGAAAGCAACATTTCAATAAATGAATTTTTTATTACATGAATTGAATAAGCATCTTTGTTTTAGAAGTGATAGTAACTCCTTCGTGTTTCACATTTTAATCCCGTAGGGATTCCGCTGACAAGCTTTTTTCAATGAACCCATCTTTTTCGCCTCCATTGCAAAGTAAAAAATGAGCCAGTTTTTCCATTGAACCTGTTTTTTTCAATCGAATAAAGAACGCGAATGATCAGTCTTTTTTTTCGTTGTCTGTTCTATTTCAATCTCGTCTCTAGAAACATTCAATCCGATGCTTTTTCAATTCAGCCCATTTTTCTACGTTGGCTGGAAAACCTCGATTTTCGCTTTCTATCATCCAAGAATGACATCGCGATGAATACATACACAGCGTAGTCAAGGCACTGTGCTTCTTCGCATCAATGGCGCAGAGATATGCATGCCAATGAACAACACACCATCTGAACGATTCCTTTAGCCAGGATGAAATCTATAGATTATGGTAGCTGTTCTACTACATCGAACTCATATGAACATTGTCTATATTCTTTTCGATATGCCTAATAGTTTTCATTTGTTCTTATGATTATTAATAATAAATAATCAGCTAGATTTTTTGCTATTTGATGATCTACGTAGCTGCAGTGAAATCTTAAGATTATGGTATCTGTCCTCACCCTCAACACCCTCCCTTCTGTTGTCGACAGGTGTGAATGAACTTCTCTCTATCATTGATTGTTTCTCTTCTTTCTTCATTAATTCATTCTGCCTCATTGATCATCTTCTTAATTCTTCGATTTGTTTGTTCTTGGCACACCAATGATCATACATTTGAATCGCTGTGAAGCTACCACCACGAACGCTACCACCACGAAAAAATGCAACCAATCAGAACTCGTCCATACTTTACCCACCAATAGACACATAACCAATCAAATTTCCTTAGTTACCGAACTCAGAGAAGTTCCACGATCAAAAACAGATTTCAAAGCAAGAGAAATAAAACCGACATTAAAAAATAATACCAACGAACACCAAAAATTGTTTCTCAACAAACTTAAAAAAAAAATTTCGCTCAGACTACCGATCTGTATCAGCTTTTTCTATCAGTTCTTCATCATCCGAACATTGCCGGAGAGTTCGTCGAGATCTATTCGATAAAGAATTGAAAACTGTATCATTTACAACCTCTTCCAA
>ERZ778024.3209-NODE-3209-length-12290-cov-58.117041_pt1 | contig 12290 bp, 2 predicted proteins | sample MGYA00375754_ERZ778024 | MGnify/ENA primary metagenome ERZ778024 (study PRJEB29350, sample SAMN05389827) | bioreactor metagenome | isolation source: Thiocyanate bioreactor | place: South Africa: University of Cape Town | collected 2014-02-18 ... | reverse complement strand
CGATCGATGTCGTCGTTTTCACCGATGAGAAAGGCAATAAAATCTACGTTTCGCTGGATAACCGAAGACTTTTAGCAGCTAAAACGGCTAAAATACAGGTATGGGCCAGGTTGCATCCAAGTGACTCATTGTTGATTGATGACAACATGAAACAACGATTCAAAGCAGACACTTGGGGTGATGCTGTTCACGTTCGATGCCAAGATGATCGCAATCAAATCATTTTGGGAGACAAGGAAATTAAACTGCCGTCTTTCGATCACCCAATGATATCAAAACGTGATGTTCTTATTGAAACTGACCATTTCTTGATATTCGACAACGACATGACTTACAAAACAAACAACAAAATTACAGATTTCTTGCGCCCGGGAGAATTAAAGAACGACAAAAAAACTTATACTTATGTCCGTGGCCAAAAACCTATACATCTTGGCAATCGTAACGTCAAAAAACCTTCTGTTAATAATTCAAATCAAGCACCAAAGTAATGAAAACCGAATTCATCGAGTAGGACAACAATATTTATTTTTCTTTTTAATGATCTTATTTCCATTATTTTTTTCTTATGAAATTCGAAATTCGTTTAAAAAACGACTGCATGAAAATAGTCTTTAAATGAGCAAATATCAGTGACTTTGTTGTTGTTGTTGTTGTTCGAAATTTGTTTTTAAAATGTCTTCCGTTTATTTTGTAGATTACTTTCAGTTAAAATAGGATGCCTTTAAATGAAGCAGGATACAAATGTTTTGAAAATGTTTTAAAAGAGTTAAATGACATTTTCAGCGAAAGCAATGTCAATAATTCGAAACTAGAAAAGATTGTCAAACGCCTTATCGAACGCCGAAAACATTTGACCGCCTATTTGAAGCTATTCAATGCCTGCCAATGGCTCAAAATCCAGCCACAATTGCGGCAATCCCTCAACGAAACGATGCTGAAGCGCTTGGTTGATTTCAAAGACCTCATCTTGCAAACAGTTGAGACAACAGATCTCGACACCAACACGATGAAGTATGTGGAACTTCATTTGCTCGGCATTCGATGCCATTACAAATTGGTGCGTGACGAAATGCAGACTTTGGCCGACTTGAACGTGAAGCTGAAGAAATGGCTGGAAAAAAAGACGCTGCATAAGATTGGCGAACTGCTCGAACGTGGCATCATCGACAAAAAGCCAGCGCAAATAATCTACTTGGAAAATGGTCAGGCAGTAGACTTGGAGAGAAAGACCGAAGTAGTGAAGCAATTTTACGAGTATTTCATCAACAATTGTTTTTTGCTGCGCGCTGGAACCGAACGCAATCTGAACGATGTCGAATACAGAAAACGACTACAAAATCTTCAGACAATGCTACTCAAAAAGCAGCCGAATGACATCAAGCACTATTTCACGAGTCTTGCTAAAAACACCAATCAATCGAATAATCTTGAAAACTTTGGCTACACTCAGGAGATATTGATGGAATCGTTTTGCAAAGATCTTGTCGTGCAAACATTTGCTTCCAACAATTCGAAATATTTCATCGACGAATTCGTCGCCATTTTCCGCAACAAAGAATTCTGGAAGAACAAGTTCTGGAAAAAGTTTTTCGAATATTTCAGCTACATCATTTTCAATTTTAATGGGACTGCATTTGAGGAAATTCTAAAGATCCTGATTAAGAATGAGAACAATGAAAAGATATTTATTGACAAACGTTACATACTGATCGACCAGATTTACAATTGTTTGGTCGATTTGTATCGAAGTTACATCGAACATATCCAGAATCAGCCAACGGCAGATGGCGACAAATCAACTAAATTTCGCAATGAACTTTACAAATCCGGTTGCCAATTGCTGCACAAGCACCTCGAATCGCTGCTTAAAATGCTTAATAACCTCGACTATCTCAAAGTGCTGCGCGATCAAGTGATTAACGAGAAGAATGCTGGAGCCACGATAAAAATGCTGCAAGACTCGCCTGCGTATGGAAGTTGCATTCGTGAACTCGATTTCAAATTGGAACCGCAAGATGTTCGATATTTTTTCAGTTCTCAATTTTTTAGGTGGGTCAGCAATGGCGATCTGATTGATGTTTATCGTTTTGGTGCGTTCATCTCACTTATATTCTACATCTGTGCCTTCGATATCGAGCAGGAAAACTCGTCAATACTCGATCTAACGAAGCTCCGTGGCTTTTTTAACGAATCGCAATTGTTCAAGCAACAAAAAGAATTTGAGAAAGGTCTAAACGATTTGACCGAATTCATGCAAGTACTCGTCAAAATGGGGTCACTACAATCGAGATGGGAGTGCGCCAACTACGTTCTTGAAGAACTTAGAAAGCAATGTTCTGTGCATTCCGAAGAGATGCAAGCCGATGACGAATCCAATGAGTTGATCGATAAAGATGACGTGATCAAAGTGAAAATTTTGGAATATTTTTACTCGAAAAACGGCGAAGTCGACAAGAAGAAGCTCATGCTGAGATTGGCCGAAACACTTAACATTCATCTCTTCAAATACTTGATCAAAAACAAATCGCAATTGATCGATTTTCTCGCGGAACACAACGCCAGCTTTAAACAGAATTGTACATTCGATGTTGACAGGGATATGGTGCCTGGTTTCGGCATACCATACTATCTGACAGCCAAACAAAAACCAGAAAAGATCGATAACGATAACGATAACGATTCATCAGATCGTGTTCAGATGAGTGCGATTATGTTTCATGTGTTCACCTGTAATTCGTCTTTTGACAAGAACGAATTTCTCACCAAGAAACAATCCTATGTGAAGAAATTCAACGAGCTCAAGGAGACAATTTTGGACTTGAAGAAGTTCTATGATCAAAAAGAAGGTGGAGATTTTGCCACATTATACATGCAATACTATGCTCATTTGAAGAAGTTGTCGTTCGAAAGCATTGCCGACGGCTTCAAAAGCAGTTATAACGAAAGTTTGGCAAATCGAAAAGAGTATGCCGATGAAATCATTAAAAATTTCCTCAACTACGATTTGGAGCACATCAAAACGATTATCAGATCGACCAGGGACACAAACGTCGAGAAATCGAACTTGATAACGATGCTCAGCGGTCTAATGAAACGTGATACGCGCTCTCTACACCAATGGATCGATTTGACCAGCTCAATCGGGCGAAAAATCGATTTTCTACATTTCTACTACAAATACTCGCAACAAGAATTCGATCTGTGGTTTCACGAGCAAAATCCAAATATAACACAATTGACGGTCGAACAACTCAAAAATGAACGCATTAAAACAATCGATAGTTTCAATAAATTCGCATCATCGTTGGGATCGTTCAAGATCAATCATTTGCAACACAATCAAGCGGGCGCATTGACGCTTATCAACAATGAGCTGACGAATAACAAAGAAGCCAACATTTTCATGAAAATTGGTACTGGTCAGGGCAAATCGCTCATTATTGCCGAGACAGTGCGCAAGTTGTTCGAAATCAACGAGAAAGCGACAACCAAGGTATTTGCTTTCACTTGCTACGGCCATTTGGCCGAGCGTGATTACAAAAGTTTTGCTGATTTCTACACAGCAGCCAATATCAAATCGATCTACTGTTCCCGTAACTCTTCGTTGTCCGAAGTGATGCGAAGTGACGTCATTTACTCTGAGCTCGACGAATTCTTTTCCATGTTACGTCGAGAATTCTCAAACAGTTTGATAAATGGTCAATCGATTCAATATCCGGACTTTGAAAATGCCATTCTCGTACTCGATGAATTTGACAGTCTCATTTTGGACGCAGAAGACTTTCTTCAAACAGTCAACTATTTCGACGTGAGATCGAAGTCCAATGGAGTTGCTGAGATACCGGTCGACCAGAATGATCTCAGGGAATATTTTGGAGGAAGCGATTTTATACGAGCTTGTAACGCAAAACTTGACTCTTTATTCACTAAGTGGTACACTTCGCAAAAGAATAATTATGATAAAGTAAAAAGCGATCCGAAAAACTCCACTGCCAAGACCGTAGTCGATAATTTGGGCAAAGAACACCGTTATGTGGGAAATTTTCTCGACTATTTGGCCAAGAATGGTCGAGCGGAAATGCTCGCCATCATTCTCTATCCGACAACTTTTTTCAAGCAATTCAAGCAAGTCATCGGTTTTTCGGGCAGCATCGAAGAGAAAGACATTGGACGGTTTAGTTCCCTATTCAATACTCCGCTGTTTTACGATATACCACCATTTTTCGGCAAGAAACGCGACAAAGAGAATCGAAAACAAGTCAAAAAGTTGATCGTCAATGAACAGAGTCGATTCATTGACGAGATCATGCAGGACGTGACAGAGCGCTGCCTGGATCAGCCGGTATTGATATTTGCCGAGACAGAGTTGCAATCCAGCGAACAAAACATATCGGATTTCGATTTGATCCGCGAAACGCTGATTAAAGAGCAAAAGAACGATTCTCGTTTGGCGCAATGCAAATTGCTAATCATTTCGGAAGAGAAGGATATCGATAAATATCTCAATTTGATTGGCTACGCTAAGAGGATCACGATCGCTTCGCGTGTGATTGCACGTGGCGCTGATATTTTAGTTTATAAGGACGTCAAAAATGGTCTGCATTTGCTCGTCACCTACTATCCGAAACATAAGAACATTTTTGTGCAAATGCTCGGCCGCACAGCCAGACAAGATCAACCCGGCACCTATTCCATAATAGCTAAATGCGAAATCAAGTATGACGAATTAAAAGCCGATGAAATTCAGATTAATAATCGAATGGTCACTTGGCACAATTTGTCCGTATGGTTTTACAAAGAACTGGCAAGGAATCAACAAACTTCAACAATATTAAGTGACAACAAAAGATTGAGATGGCCATTTTTATTGACAATGATGTTTAGTATAGGTATTGATAAGTCATTTGAAGTCCTAAAGGATTTTGTCACCAAGTATATTTTAAAATAAATGAGGCATTAACAATTGAAACATTGAAAGCTTCATGTGAACCACTGTTTCGTTTTTCTTTATGAATTTATTTTTTTAAATTGATCAAACACTTTTATTTCAGATATATTTTCTTGAAAGAGCTTAACAATCGCGAATAAAGCTGTGACGGTACGTTATTGAATTTCACTTTTGTTAACTTACTATTTATACTGTGTTAATATTGAAGAAAACATTAGGCAACCAGTATGCAAAATGCCAACGAGCTGAACACAAGACCGGATGGTGATCAAGTCGTTGGATCCGATGAGTCACGCAGTTCACCGATAAATGATAGCACTGAGCAAAGGTTGTACGCCAAGAAAACGTTCGATGATCTTGATCAATCATTTTTGGCTGATTTGAAAGCGCTTCGTTCAGATGAAATCGTTCAAACAGCGAAACGTGTGGATTTAAACACCGATGCGATTGAGATTGCATCAAGAAATAGTCAAAGAAGATCGCTTACAACGACTTTTTACGATGATCTTGATCTTCAACTCGATCTTGATGAGACGAACGATAATCAAAACTATTCCGAGATTGACCATTCAGCCTCAGTAGCAGCAAACCTTGTTTCTAAACAAGCGAAATTGACGAATGATCAGCGTTTCAATGGCGATCTCAATGAAGCAGATTTGGCGCATTTGAACAATCCTCTCAATTTCGAACGAGATCAATCTGAAACAATCAAACGACTCAAAAGATCAAATCAAAATTTCGATAATTTAGATCTGAAGCGAGAGCTTCAACACATAAGTAATGACAATGAAAATGAGTTGAAAGCTCGAAAAACTGCCTTGAATGAGCAAATGATTCCAATGGAACCGTATGAATACGAAATGGACGACTTGGATGAGTTAATTGATTTGGTAAGAGCAAAATACGCCAAAAATCTTCAAGTAATCGAGATGAATAGTGAATATTTCAAACAATTCACTTGCGACGATCAATATTCGGTGATTGAAAATGACTATGCTCGAATGAGAATGAGTCGTTCTGAGACCGTGCAGACAAAACTCAACATGTATTCGAATGAACTAAGCGACGCTTTCGATTCGATGAAATCGATCAACTACAAACGCTGCCAAGTCTTATTTCAGGAAATGCTCAAGGTGCTCAAAAATCAACAAGAGCAGATGGCCGATGAAACTGTGCATAGCGTGGAGAATTTCAAAAAATCCGGTAACATCAAGATCAAACTGAAACTGATATTCGGCGAGTTGATGCGAAATATTCTTCAGCTGAAGCGACCGTTGGAAATGGTCAAGTTCTTGTTTCGCGAAGAGCTGCACGACGATTTCAAGTTCAAGCAGTACATTCGCATGCTCATGCGAAAATACCGAAAGTATTTGTTTAACATCGTCCTCAACGACTCGCTAAAACATCCGAAAATGACACGAACGATCTGGGAAAAGCTCGCTTGTAATGATTACGTCAACATTTGCACTGATGGCGAACAATTGGACATCATACTCAACTATTTGAAAACTATGAATCATTGGCAAACGCTCGCTGACTACAAACGCTTTTATTTAGACGGTCAAATCACGCAAGATACAGCTGCTGCTCTTTTCGCCTCACGAAACGGACAAGTAGTTCGCAATCTCGACCTGCTCATTGAACTCAAAATGGAACCGATCGAAGAAAAGGATCATTTAATTGCGCTGAATAGTGCCTATCTCATTTACATCCAGCAACTATTGAACTCATCGAAAATCTACGATGATAACAAAAATGATTTTGATCGAATCACCGACGAAAATAAAGCGAAAATCGAAAAGATAATCGATTTGATTCGAACCAATCTAAAGAGAATCTCGATCTACGATGAAACGCGTAAGTTTCTCTTCATTCAGAGTTTCCGCACAGCGCTCGATTTAGAAGAGCCCTCGAGTGAAGACGAGTCACCGCTCGAAACTCACAGTTCTCTTTACAATGCGAGCAATCAAGCATTTTCAACAGCACCGACTGAAACGTCGGAATCATTGACCGAAGAAGAGGAGTTGATGAAGGCCAACGAATTAGCGAACGCGTGCAAAGAAAACTTGAGAAAGAAACTGAAAGCTTACGAAACATTTATCGTAAAAGAGATTAAATCGGCAACTAAATGGAAGCATTTATTCAATCTGGTCAAAATTTATTACCAGAAAAAGCCTTTTTATAAAGCATACGCACTAAAAGCGATCGATTATGCGACATTGGCCCTGGAAATCCTGCGCAATGACTTATCGACAGATTCAAAGATCGAAATGAGCAAAGCCTACGAAATGCGAGGCTTGATCAATAAGCGTTTATCGGATAAATACAGTTGGGAGACGATCGAAAAACTGGACTATTTGACCAAAGCCAAACGGGATTTCATTCGGGCATCAGATTATTGCGCCATCAAACACCCAGCAATTGCACCTGCCAAGACAACATTGGAAAGTGCTGAAACGCAAAACTTTGTCAACATTTACAAACAAGCTCTTCGTGAGATCGAGAATGAGATCGCACTCGACAAACACGTTGCTCTACTCTTCGATCGTTCCATCGAGTTGAATCCGTTTTTGTACGAAGCTCATTTTCAGCGCTTGCTCGCACTCTACGAACTTAGCGATCTCACCCGATTGCATCATCTAGCCGACATGTTCAAAGTACTACAACCAACAAATTTCCAATGCGACACACACTCTGAAAATATCATTTTGCAGTTTTTCAAGCTTTTAATCAACACTAACAATCCGAATTCAAAGCAGAAAAAGAAACGAAAAATAAGCAAAGAACAACGACTGAATGAAGCAAATAAATGCAGCAACGTAATCAATGACCCAGTTCAATTCGTTGACCAAATATTCGGTGTGAAGATAAAGAACCAGAGAGTATTGAAGCTTTACGTTAAACTGATTCGATTACGAGATGCGCAAGGCACCGAGTTCTTCGAATTGAATTGTAACAATCGAGAATCATTGAATTGTTTGCTGAGAAACGGCAAATCGAGTGTAGTCGAAATACGAAAACACAAAGAGCTCAAGGAGAAGATCGATTCGAATGACTTGCGGCAGATGTTCGTCGAAATCGAGCGACAAACAAGCAAACAAGTCGACGAAATGGAGATCTATTGCAAACACTTTGAATCATTCGTCGAATCAGCTCAAGCTAGCGGTGAACGCGGTCGACGATTCGTTGAAACCGAGCTCGATGTGCGATTTCTCAAAACATTGCCTGATGTGCGACGCGATCTGGTTTATTTCCTCGTCGCCGAGAAACGATTTGACAAAGCGATGAAACACATTTCTCGTGCATTCGTGGAATACGATGCTCTGCTCGCGCGAATCAACAAAATTCGAAGTGAACTAAGCAGCACCGACAAGCACAATGTGTCGAGAAAGAAAATGGTTGAAAACGTGAAGCTGAAAAGAGCGATCGAACAGTCGATTCATTTCTTCCATTTGAAGCGTGCTGATATCTATCGACAAACAGTGAATCATTATTGCGAGGAGAGCGAACTCAACGATCGATTGCTGATCGAAAAGCGCATGCGACGACGAGTGAACATGAACCAAGATGGCGCTGGATTCGGACAAAGCAATCCGATGATCTATTTTCGATTGGCATCGATTGTCAAAATGCGACGTGCTGTGATAACTTCTTCAGATCATTTGAAAAATTCAAACAGTCAAGAACTCTACGAGACTTTCATCAACAAAGCTCGACGTCGTTTCTACGAGAAACAGAACAAGAAGATCTTCAAAAAAGTGGCCAAATACGATCAGAAAGAGTCTCTAACGGTAAAAAATTGCGATATTTTAGTGAGAATAGTGAACGTGTTCAAACGAGAGAAGTTGATTAGTATCGATCTTAAAGCACTTGATGACAAATCCGACGAGTACAAAATGAACTGGATAAGTCGTAAAACGCCAGTTGAATGTTTGGCATTGCATTTCACCAATGATCAATTGAATGAATCCGAAAGTGACGATCATTTGGCAATGAGTAGTCACTTGAAGAATGTTGAGAAAATCTTTCAAGAATTGATAATCGAGAGAAAACTATCCGAATCGATGCCTTTGCTTCAAACGGAACGACTGATCGATGTTTTAAATGGCAATTCGTACAAAGCCAATATTCAACTGATAACATTCAACAACGATCAACGCATCGATTTATCGAGACAACAATTTGGCAAAACTCCGATTATAATAATTCACAACAAGAGTGACAACACGTTTCGAACAGCTATCGGATTGAATTTGAGTCTTTATTTCACCAGTTATCGGACGATTTCCAGAACGATCACACCCGAGCTGGTGATCAAGAACGCTTGCACCCAATGGCTTACAAGTGAAATAAGGAAAAGTCATCATCTGCCCGAGAACACATATTCGGGCAAATTCGACGAGTTTGGTGATCTGACAAAGACGTTCGTTCTCAACGAGCTCTTAAAATGTAAAACAATAAAGTGTTTTAGCGAAAACATTCTGTTCTATTTGTTGCCATTGGACGAAGAAAATAACGTCGTGGAATCGATAACACCTTTCGAATTGTGGTCAGAATTAAGTGATCTCGGTCTGTCGCTCGAAACCACGGAAGATTCACTGAAGTACTTCAAAGAAGTCTTTATCGATTCGATCGACGAGTTCATCATCGAGAAAGAAAAGAGGGACAATCTCGAGATAGGTCTGATCGACGAAAATCTGCGCAAAAGCCTCGAAAGGCAAAAACAAGCCGAACTATATTTAAAAATAATCAAACAAATCCGCGAAAAACTCGAATACTATCAATACATCGGTCCCACAAGCGCCAAACGCCAAAAACTTCAGGAAATAATGGGGCAATTTGACGAATTCCCCGAACAAATCGTTCAATTGGCTGATGTGCTTGATATCGAACTGGACGACGACGAGAAAAGCTCGTTGCGTAGTTATTTATCCGAAGAAGTGGAGGATGCGGCCGAAATTGAACTGCTCGAATACATTGAGGCGATTTTCGAGCCGGCCAAGTTGACCAAACAAGGCGACATATTAATCGTACGCGGTCACAGCATCTTTCTTTCCGAATGGCTGCCCAAGTTGGAAAATGACTTGGAAGCCAACAGCAACAAACATCATCTGCCCATAGCTGAGGTGCAGTTCATCGGCATTTGCGTTTTTGCTGACTTGTCCATCGACTCCAATCGCTGGCACGGTGTCAATTTAAGCTTGGTTGGCGAAGTGATTGATTTTGTACGTAAAGACACGATAATTGATCTCAGTGGTATTAACGGCAACGATGGAGCAAACGGAAGAGACGGCAAGGATGGCAAAAATGACGGCGAAAATGGAACTAACGGAGCACCAGGCGAAGACGGCGAGCCTGGGCAAAACGGTGGCAATTTTTCTCTCATCGCGCAACGAAAGCTTCGCGGCTCGAGTAACGTAAAAAAAATCAGATTGTCTGGGGGCGAAGGTGGTAAGGGCGGCAATGGTGGCAATGGTGGTAACGGAACAGCTGGAAAGGATGGAAAGGATGGCAAAGTACCGGATCACGGTTTGTCGGGATCGGTTTCTGATGGATATTACAATATCGAATATGGAACCAAGGGAACACCGGGTGGTAATGGTGGCAGTGGCGGTGCAGCAGGTGTTGGCGCCTACGGTGGTCAAAGTGGCTTTCTCATTATTGAAATGAACGGCGAAAGTGCGCTAGAATCGTTCTCCGCTCAGGCCGAATGCAAAGATCATTCGACAACAAACGCTGAAGACGGAAAACCGGGCGAGGGTGGCAAAGGTGCGCTTGGTGGCGCCGATGGCTACGACGAGATCATAGTGAAACGGCACTTTTTTACCAAATCAAAGACCGGAAGAGGTCGTATCAAAGTGACCAAATGGAGTAAAAGTTCGGTACCATTTGCTCCCCATGCACCCGAAACCTGGGACACTGACGCGTTTGACAAGAACGATCAGCGCCATTCGAAAAGAGGCATCGACCAGGCGGCTGGAAAATCGGCTGAAGATCAGCTCAACGATGGCACCAAACGACGCTCCCAAGCGAGAAAGAAAAATCAGTCGAAGAAGGGCGATATGAAAGCGAAACTTAAAGAAGCAATTGACAAGAACGAGAGTCGAACGAACGATCTCAACGCCGTGATCGAGGACGGCATCGAACGATTGCAGCAGGAACATGATGATCTGATGGATCAGAAAGGGGTAAAGCAGCGAGCACAGCAAAAAAACAGTCAATTTCTTAAAAAAACTCAACAGCTGGCTCAGCAAGTGAAACAGAGTCTCAACACTCAGACTCAAACATCGACGCAGTTCAGCATTATAACCGACCTGACAACAACAAATGCAAACTTGGACGATCGAAGCAACGAACTGTTGTTGTTGTTCAATCAAATCCGAAATAAGCAGACCAAGTTGAAAGACCAGGATATTATCAGACCGAAACAATTGGCAAGCAAAAGAACACACGATCTTTTCAAGAAATTTCAAGACGATTTGACTGAAAAAAAGAAAGTATTCCTCAATCAAATTCAAAGTGAAATCGCCTGTGTTGAAACAAAGATTAATGAAATAAAACAAGTCGGCAAGAATATTTGCTTCAAATTCAACTTGAACAACGTCAAATCGAATAATGGTCTTGTTGTCTTAAAACTAAACGAAATGAGAACGATGGCATCAGCGACTAGTGATTCACTTGACAACAAAGAGCAGTTGGATCTTTTGAAATGTATCATTGATAAGTTTGGTATTGACAACGATGACGACGCTTTTTCGAATCCGATTGCTGAACGCAAACGACACTCGAAGATCGCAAAGCAATTAGCGTTTGTTAACAGTACCAAGTCGACAAAGACGAGTGACGAACTGATCTTAGATTTGGACTATTTGAAGCATTTTCAGCAACTATTCGATCTCTATCAGAAACGAACTGATTTGAAGAGTCTTTTAAAGATGCTAAGCAACTATAATACAGCCGATGTTGCCAAAACGATTTGTCTTGAATTCGGCCATCGAGATCAGATCGAATCAAAATTTAAAAAACTTGCAGCAGTTCTTTTCAAACTTGATCATTGTACCAACAATCTCAATGGAATTAAAAGGGTTGTTCAAATGAATCAAATCGATTTGATCGAATGGCTCAATCAATCGAGCTAAAACGTTCAGTTTCGAAATTAGTTTATATCGTTTTATTTATTTTTAAATAAAAGTATTCCTTAAATTTTGGTTCAATTTTTTTAGAGTGAGACAGTAATAGACATTATTAAATGTGATCATCAGCTCATTTTCCAATGATTTCATGAATACATAGGGGTGTCAAAAAGTTTTGTCAGCGATACTGTAGATTTTCACCCTCA
>ERZ778024.3200-NODE-3200-length-12334-cov-5.784022_pt1 | contig 12334 bp, 13 predicted proteins | sample MGYA00375754_ERZ778024 | MGnify/ENA primary metagenome ERZ778024 (study PRJEB29350, sample SAMN05389827) | bioreactor metagenome | isolation source: Thiocyanate bioreactor | place: South Africa: University of Cape Town | collected 2014-02-18 ... | reverse complement strand
TTTTTTTTTTTTCGGTTCAAAAACAACACAAACCCAATAGTTTCTTTTAATTTATTTACTCCCTTTTTGTTTTTGGAGAAAAAAAAAAAAAAAAAGGGAAAATTTTTTTTTTTTTTTTTGAAAATGGCGAAATTGAAAAATTGAAAAACACGAGGGAAAATTGAAGGGATGATTGGATGGGTATGGTTTTATTTCGTCCTCGAACCAGAAAGCAGCTTCTGGTCACGCAAAAAATGGTTTTTCTTTTCTTTTTTTTTTGTTTTTTGTTTTGTTTTTTTTCTTCTAATTGTTGGAATGATTGTTCTTGTTTTCTTGGCTTGTTTGATTAGAATTGAAGAGACTTTGTATTTTTGAATCCAATATTGTAATCATTACAATGTGTTGTTTGGAAGATATCAAGGGATTTCTGAAATTTTTTTTTTTTTTTTTGTTCAAGTAAATGAGCACTTTTTGAGGGAACATCAATCAAAAATGAATCTTGAAAATAATGACTGTTTGGAAAAAAAAGAATTCAATTTCAATTTCAATCCTATGGGTCTTCTTTTGTTGTTTGTGTAAATTTTGAAAAAGAAAAAATAAAATAAAAAATTAAAAAAAAAAAAAAAATCAAAGAATCAAAAAAAAAAAAAAAAGAAAATCTAAATTAAATTGTTGTTTTTTTATTTTTTCTAAAAATACAAGAGTAAAGAAAGAAAAAGAATACAGTACAATTCTAGTTGATGTTAATATCAAAACTTTCAATAGTAAGACTCGTACTTGGATCCCTTTCAGTTAAATCTGCAAGATTTTGAACATTTAATTGTTGAAGGGTCTTTTTATACATATCTGATGATTTCCAAAATTCAAAAGTTCCAAATCTAATAAATACAAAAATCTCTTTTTCTGCATCTTCAAACAAGTGAATATCAATTTCATTCCTTAATTTAGAGAAAAAAAAATTTTGTTTTAAATGAATGTGATAAAGAAAAAAAGAAATAAGGAAACAGAAAAAAAAAAACCTTCTTATTTTTTCTAAAATCACAAAAGTGATTCCTTCATCTATGTTAACTTCATATCTTGCATCATGACCTAAGAAATTTTGAGCAATTTCTTGAGCCATTTCATATTTATTTTCTTCTTGAAATTTATCAACATACTTTTTAGTAGCTTTCAAAAAGAGAATACTATTTTTTGTTTAAAAAAAAGGTCAAAATTGAATTAGAAAAATAAAAATTAAAAATTAAAATCTCTTACTTTTCAACACAAAAAGTTTTCACACAAAATGTTTCAAAGGATTTAAGTAAGATTTCATGTTCAAAAACAAAAAGCATGGGATCTTTCTTTCCAAATAATCTTAATTGACTTTCATCATTTGGTGCCTTTTTCAATTTAGATCTCCAATAGTAAGTTAAAATAAGTGGGCAAACAATTCCATAAATATGAGAAAAACCAATTGCAAGAAATAAAAATCCAATTGTTAAAGCTCTTGGAAAGTAATTTGTAAAGGTTCCAATACCCCATAATATAAATAAAGGCATTCCATTAAAAACACAAATACGAAGTTCCTTCTTGATCCAAACTTCATCTTCAATTCGCCAAAGGAAAAAAGTGAAAGAGACTAACATGACCGCTGCAATTGCTGTCTAAAAGTATAGATTTCATTATTTCATTATTTATTTATTTATTTTGAAAAAATTTACCTCAACTGTAGATAATATTGTTTGTGCGTTTCGACAATTACCACTTATAAGATATCTATTTAATGAGTATGAGAAATGAAAGAAATTGATTGAAAGACAAATCAAAAAAAATGAAAAAAAAAAAAAAAATGAAAAAAGAAATAGAAATATAAATACTCTTTTGAATCCACTTCAAAATACAAAATGATTGAAATGATGAGAAAAATGGTCACAACAGTCAAATAGATACTAAGTTGAAATTTAAAACTTGCAGCAAAACGAAAACGTTCGACTAAGTGATAACTTTTTCTCTTATTTTTTGCTTCAGTCCTTCCAATCTCTTTTCTTTTTGATCGTAATAATTGCTGAAGATTCCACATATATGAACTTAGAAGATAAGATGCACGAAGGAAATAAGGCTTTTTGAAGAAAAAAAAATTAAAACATCTCTTTCAAAGAATAAAAAGAACAACAAAGAATGAAACTACTTACAAACATCCAAAGGGGTATAAAAAACGCAACAGAGAAATATGAAACAGGACAAGGCACAATATCAAAAAACTCTAACGAAAGCACTACAATATGTACATATCCCATTGCACTCTGACAATAAGGAACTACAATTCCTCTTGACTTTATAGGTTCATACTGGCGTCTAAAGAAATACAAGCATGCAGATATCAAGTAAAGGGGAGTTGCGATGGCCATTGAAACTATCCCAACAATTTGACCAGCATCCATTTTTCGGGAATAAGCACTTTTAAAGAAAGACTTTGAATTTGAAGTTTTTTTTTTTTTTACAAAAGAATGAATTCTAACTGAAATTATAACGAGATGTATGTATGAATGTTGTGTATCGACCTTCGTATTCCCTTGAATTGATTAAAGTTAATTATAATTGTTTGATTGTTATTGTTTGGATGATTCTTATTGTTATTGGTGTTTGTTTTGGGGTTTGACTCCTTTTTTCGTTTTTCTCTTTGTGGTAAGTTTTGAATCCCTTTTGTTTGTTGTTTGATCTTTTGTATTATTCCGATCATGAAACGAAAAAAAAAAAAAAACTAAAAAACTCGATTTGTTTGTTGAAGAGAGAGATTGTGATTGAAACAAACAGCTTTGAAGTTGATTGATGTTGTTGTTGACTTACTCTTTCTCTCACTCCTTTTTATGATTATTCTTCATCTTAATTTTTTTTCTTTTTCTTTCTTTTTTTTCTTTTGTATTTTTTAGCTACCATTTATCATGAAACACATTGAAAGATAATGGATGATATTGAATGAATCAGTTCCATAATCCTTGAATTCAGAAAGTAATCATTAAATTTAATTTTGAAAAAGAAGTTTAATTTTTAAAGATTTTTTTTATTGGGAAAATAAAATCAAATCAAAATAAGAAAGTAAAATAAGAAAGTTTAAAAAAAAGAACAATATATCACAAGAATTACACAATGAGAGAATCAAGGGAATTAGTTAGTTCTCCATCTATCTCTCTTAATTATCATACAAGTTATCTAAAAAAGAAAAAAGGTTATTTGACTTAAATATGAAAAGTTTTAACTAAAAAATGAAGAAGAAAAAAATATACAATTTTGATTTGTTTCAAGGATTGCATCAAAAGAAGTGTTATTCAAGTCAGTAAACGGATCTAAAAAATCTAACAATATTTTATCTTCAAAATTGTTTGAAATTTCATCTTCATCAAGAAAATCTGGAGTTTGAGAGTTGGAAGGTTCTGTTGAAGAAAAATTTGAAGGTGAAAGGATCCAATCTTCTTCTTGATCAGGTTTTTTGATATTGCATAAATTTTCTTGATTGAGTTTGATATCACAATATTCTTGAGTAAATTTGATATTTGGTTTGATATCAGGTTTGATATCATCTAAGTTTTGAGGGTAAATTTCTTGAATTTTTGTTTTCATTATCCGTTTATAGTTTTCTAAGTATACAAGTGCATCATTAGCAAGAGGATAATTTAAAGAAAACCTTGCTAGAACTGAAGATGCAGTTTGAATAATTGGATCATCAGTTATTCCAGCTTCAAAAAGGAAGTAAATTGAATAAAATATGGGAGCAATGAGCAAAAAGATGGGTGACATACTCATAGTTGAAGAGTTTAAAAGAAATCGAATATTTCCTTTCCATGCTTCAATTGCTTTCTCTTGTTCTCCTATCCATCTATAAAAAATTCCTTTATAATAACTTATATCTAATTCTGTAAAAGATGAATCAAAAGGGATATTTTGACGAACAATTGCTTCAATCTTTTCAATAAATTGAAGGCACATTAATATACAATCTTTTGTTACTTCAGTTGGAATTTTGAAAGATTCTTCATTGATTTCCCATCCTGTTTCAGACATTAGTGGTGCAAAATAAAAGACAACTCCTCTAATTAGAAAAAAACTTTCAACAACTCCAATCTTTGTAACAACAAGAGGTTGTAAATGATCAGAATTTTCAACTTTTTGATTTCTAATTTCCACTAAATCATTTAATGTAATTTTATCTTCAACAAAATTTTGAATTAAAGTAAAATCTGGAAGGAGGTGTATTCCCATTAATGCAGAATTTGATTTTTCAACTAAAAATTTTAAAGCACGATATTTTTCATTTGTAGGTTGACAATTTTTTAATAAACTATTTGACATAGTTACCTATTTATTTCAAAGTAGAAAAATTTTCAAAATGTTGAAAAAAAAAATTCCTAAAAAAAAAATTAAAAATTTACATAATGATGAGCTTTCTTTGAATCTACAATAGAGAGTGCTGATGCGAGAGATGAGAGACCAAAAGCTGAATGAACTGTTGTTTCACTTTGACAATCATCGAAAACTTCTTTTGAAAGTTGAAGTCCATATCTATCAAAAAAAAAAAAAAAAAAAAAAAAAAAAAAAAAATTCAAAGAAAATTAATAGTTGAAAAGAATAATAGTAATAGTAACTTAAGAAATTTTTCTGCTGCTTCAAGATTTCCATCCCCTCGAAAATGAAGAGAGAGTAATGAATACATTTGAAGTTTTCCTTGAAGTGAATCAAAAGGAAAGTATTGTCTCATATTACTTTCTGGTTCATTAAAAAATTGAGATAATTTGAAGAAATGAAAGTCAAGAAGGAAGTTAACGACTTGACTTGTAAATAAAGCACTTTCTTTTGGGTTCAAAGTAAATCCAACTTGATTTCCATTAGATTTTTCTTTTGAATTTTTTTTTTTTTTTTTGAATTTTTAATTTTTAATTATTGAAAATAAAAATAGAATAAATAAAGAAGAAGAAGAAGAAGAAGAAAAACCTTCATTTGAAAGACTTGGTTTCTTTTTCCCTGAAGAAAAAGAACAAAGTAATGAATTTTTTGAACATCTGGCACAAGGAAGAACCCCGTCACATTTAACTTTCATTCTAAAAAAAATAATTATAATGATTGTGATAAATTATATTTTATACTGTGATGTTAGTTATTAGAAAAATATGAAAAATATACTTTCTACAATGATCACAAGCAATCAATGAAGTCCCAGATCTTTTTTTCTTTATTTCCATGATTTTCAAATCTATAACCACAAGCTACTTAATTTAAATTCTCCTCTTTTCAACAACATTAATTATTTTTACTTTAATTTATTCTCAAATAGATTTCTCTGAAACCCTATTCATTAATTAACTAACTTTTAGAACCAAAACATCAATAAATAAATCAATAAAAGTTACTTGATATCAACTACTAATGGTCTTATTACCGAAATGCCAGAAAATTGGACGGGCTATTTTGATTAAAAGGATTAAATAAGTATAAAACATGAATAAAATAAGTTTTTTACCTTTGAAAATTTCAATTTGAAAGTTATATTTGATAAGATTTAAGACTTTAAAACAATGTATTACAATGAGATAGTTTGAAGTTATTGTTGACCTTTGGAGGAAAAAAAAAAAAAAGTTTGCCACAATTTATATTTTTTAAATTTTTTAAATCCTTTAAGAAAGAAGAAAAGAAAAAGAAAGAGAAACTTTGCTTTATTGACATCAACTCATTTCAAGCTACAAAAAAGATTACGTTTTCAAGCCCTGAAGAGGCAATGAAAGAATTTTCGAAGGTATTGAATAACTTTTCTAAAATCCAATGGAACGAGTTGTTTTGTTCAATGGTTCAACGTACTCAAGAAAATACTCAACAGAGAGAAGATAGAATTAAATATCTCCAATATTTAGAAACTTTGAATGAGCTTCCAGGGAGCGTTTTAGTTTTAGTCCATGATTTTACTCAAATAAAAGTTCAAGGGACTTTTTATCAGGACTTGATTGTTTGCTTCTATACCCATGATCCTGCATCTAAAGATGGACTTTGTCGAGCCTATCATCATTTTGATGCACATTCATCCTCAATGAAAAATGACATTGCTTTTGTTGTGAGTGTTTGGAAAAGGATTGTGATGTAATTTGTTCAATGGTTGTTCTCATTCGCACATCTTTTCTGACGGAGGACCCAAACACTTCAAGATCACATCAAATATGACATTCTTCTTAAAACTTCAACTCCATCTAAATATTCCTGTTGAATACCATTTTTTGCTTCAAATCATGGACATTCTATTTGTGACGCCGCTGCCTCCAAAGCCAAGAGTGCCATTAATGTATTTCAGAGATGTTGATATTGTCAACAAAAGATCCTTATGTAACCTTGGGAAAAGTTGGATATAGTTCTTTTACTAAATGTGTAATATTAACAGATTTCTATCCGTAAGCAACTCAAAAATTCAAGAAGTTCATGCTTCGAGAGTCCCTGAAAATACCAAAAGAGTAACAAGTAGGCCTGAAAAATAGTGAATAAAATAAAAAATAAAAAAAACAAAAAAAATTACATTGTTAAATTTGATACCTTATAAGACTATGATATCTTGAAAACGCACAGACTTTTCTGATGTTTCTTGGTTCACAAGAGTGTAAATTGGCTTGATGCAATGCAAATTCTTGTAAGCCACTCCATTTCACCAGAAGAGCTACAAATTGCAAAAAGAAATTTGGAGATTCAAAAGTTCCATTTACGAGCTTGCAATCTCACAAAGCAAAGCAAAGGCAATCTCAAAGCAATCTCACATAAGCAATGTCACAAAGCAAAGGAATCCTTATTCACTCACCAAGCGAGACATCCAATTTTGGGGAACGACAAGATAGTCTGAGGCTGCCAGAGAATTGGTTATCATTTTGAAGGTCCAAACTATTCGAACCTTTACAGAAATTGCCAAAATTTCGCTGTGGCATTTTCAAATTTTATTTCTGATCAAAAATATGCTCATACTAAGCCGACAAGTACGATCATTCTTTCACTGATCTCACTTATAGCTGTAACTTCAATTGTAGCTTTACAAAGATTTTTTTTTTTTATGGATTTTTGCTCTCTGGAAAAAAAAAACAAAAAAAAAAAATGGCTCGCATAAAAAATAAAAAAAACCAGAGATCTTTGATTCCCTTGTTGTTGTAGATGAGCCAGAGCCAGTTACTGACAGAGGAGACGCCTTTAATTGAAACAGATGGACCAGTTGCTCCTAAAAAGACATGCTTGGAGTTCACTAAAGAATATGTTAAGATTCTTCAATTTTGATTCCTTATTTTTTCATTATATTTTTCATTATATTTCTTTGTTTTTTTTTTCTGTTTGGCATTGATTGATTTCTTTTTTTTCTTTTCTTATAGGCTTACCCTGGATTTGTTCTGTTAATAATATTACTAGTGAATATTAGTAATCAGATGGATAGATCTATTATTTCTTTTTTGAAGAATCCAATGCAAGCAGAAATAGGATTTGATGAAGCACAGTTATTTTTTTTAATTTTTATTTTTTTGATGAACTTTTTTTGACTTTTGAAAAAAAAAAATGATTAGATATGGGTTATTAATTGGATATGGATTCTCTTTAGTTTATCTTATACTAGGACTTCCTCTTGGAAGAGCTACAGAACTTTATTCAAGAAAATATCTTGTAATTTTTTATTGACTCAATTTTATTTTTCTTCTAATTATCTATCAACAGCTTGCAACAGGTTTAATATTCTGGAGTGGAATGATTATTTGTCAAGGATTTGCAGTAAAATATTGGCAATTGCTATTGGCACGTATTGGACTTGGTATTGGTCAAGCAGTTTGCAATCCTGCATCTCTTTCTCTCAGTTCTTATTTATTAATTATTTATTATTTTTTTCTTCAATAATTTCTCTAATAACAGAATCATAACCAAAAAAAAAATTCATTAATAATAATCAGTTGGAAACTATTTTCCTGTTGAATACTATAGTAGTGTAAATTTAATTTATCACTTTGGAATTTTTGCAGGTTCAAGCCTTTCAAGTGCTTTAGGAGCGAATATGGCTAATTTTGAAGGTATTTTTCTTTTCCCTTTCTTTTCCCTTTCTGTTCTTTGTTTCATATAATTTTTTTTGTCAAAAGGATTTGATTGGAGAAAAACATTACAAACCTTTGGATATTCTGGTTTAGCTTTAGTAGTCGTATTAGTAATATTTGTTAAAGAACCAAAGAGAGAAACACAAGATTACAAAGGTTATTTTTCTTTGAAGAAATAAAGATCAGAAAAAAAGAAAAAAAAAAACTATAGAGGTGGTCGAAAGAAAAACTTCTCAAGCTTCTAGTCAAATGTCAAATGAAAAAGATGATGTTAATTTTCAACAAAATACTTCTAGTTATTCTTGGGAAGAAACAATTTCTTATTTAATATCATTAAGATCTGCTTGGAGAATTTTTTTGGCTGCAGGTTTTCGATCTTTTGGAGGTTTTACATTTGGGGCTTTTATTCCTCCTTTTCTTCAAGTTTTATTTTATTTTATTTTATTTTATTTTACTCTTTATTTACTTTTTTTTTTTTTCAAAATTTTATTTTGAAAAAAGGCAACATACCCAAATTATGTATTCGAAGTAAATTTATTTTATGGATTGGTGACACTCATTGGTGGAATTTCATCTGCATTTTTGGGATCTTATTTATCAAAAGTTTTTTTGAAACGGAACAAAGCATCAGCAGCATATATTTCTTCAATTGGTGCAATTGTATCATGTCCTTTTGTAGTTTTAATTATTTTTGCAAGAGTAATATTCCTTTTCTTTTCTTTTCTTTCTTTTTTTCTGATTATTTTTTATTTATTTATTATATATTTTACTTATTAAATCATTGACTTGGTTTAGAACATCACCAAAGAAGATCAAGAAGGAATTATTCTTTGTCTAGGTTCTCTCTTCTTAGCTTACTTATTTTCTGAAGTTTGGGCAAGTCCAACAGGTTTAATTTTTCCTATAAATATGATCAATAAATTAATTGAGATTTAATAATTAAATAAATAATAAATTAAATATAGGTTCATTAATTCATTCAATTCTTCCAAATGGAATGGAAAAGAAAGGATTTGCAATCTATTTTTTTATTTCTTCATTAATTGGAGCATCTGGACCTGTTGTCCTTGGAATTTTAATCCAAAACCGTAAAGCAAATGCAGAGTTAATGGAAGCTTATGTAGATTTCTCTTCTTTTCCCTTCTCTCACCTTTTTTTTTTCACTTCTTCTTATGAATAAATCAATTGATAGATTCTTGCAGGAACAATTTGTGCATCATATATATTATCTGCGATAGCATTTATTTCTGCTTCATTTCCTTTTTCTGCAGATTTATCTAGAAAAGTTATGTTTGAAGCAACAGAGTTATTAGAAAGTTCTGGAGTTCCAATTATTCCTTGTATTTCAGTAGGAAGGACAATGTAATTTTTCTTTTCTTTTCTTTCTTTTTTTTTTCTTCTTTTTTTCAGATAAGTTCAATTGAATTCAAAAATAAATTAGGGGAAAGAGTTTTTCATTTAGGATAAAGAAAAACAAAATAACTCTTCGTGCGTTTGCTTTTATACTTTGGGGAATCTTTTTATTCGTAGTGACTATTTTGTTGATTATGTTTTCAATATTTTGAGTTTGTTTATTTTTTTTTTCTAAAATGTAATTCTAAAAAAAAATTGTATGATCTTTTAAATATAACAAAAAAAAAAAAAAAAAAGTAATCTTTCATTTTCATTGGGATGTTCCCAAATCTTTTATAGATACAACTTGAATTTCAAGATCAACAAAAAATTGTTCTTTCCATTGTTTTTTCAATACATCTAAACATTTTCTTCTGGTTTCCAATGTTACAAAATTTATATCCCAAACATCACTTTCAAAAGAAGAACTCATTGAATCCTATTTTTTCAAAAAGAAAAGAAAAAGAAGTTTATATCAAAGGAATATGAAAGGAAAAAAAAAAGAAAGAAAAGGAAGGAAAAAGAAAAAGAAGGGAAAGAATCTAACATGACAAAAATCAATGACATGAGATGTTTCTTCAAAATAAATTCGGGCTCTATGAAATTTATCATCATTAATAAGATGAACTTTTGAGATCTCATTAATTGGTCTTGATGAAAGAGGTTGAAATCGAGGTAATTTGGTCGTTCCTTCTTTGTAAGATGGATATAGGATGTGTCGTTCTAGAAAATTTAACATTTAGTTGAAAAAAAAATTTTTTTAATTAATCAAAACCTTCACAAAGATAAACCCAAGATGGTATAGTAACTATAGAACATGCAAACTTTGCATTTTTCATTGAAGTTCGAAAAACTAATGAATAATCCAATAAATGTTTTTCCATTTGAAGATCAAATTTAATAACTTGAGTTCTTAACATTTCTAAACTTTCAAAGAGATCATAGTTAAATAAAGTGTTTTGACTTGGGAGATCCTCTTTTTGATATTCATCATCATCATCACTCTCCCCTTCATTATGAAAAAAAGGATTTTGAAATACCATTGAATTTGAATCTAAAATATCTTCTATATCTCCTTTTCTTTCTGTTTTATTTGATGGAAAAAGTTTTAATGGTTCTACTTGAGTAGGTTTCTTCTGTTGTCCTAAAAATGAATCCAATTTATCAAGAAGTTCTGTACAAATTCGAGAGTCACGAAATAAGAAAACAAAGGAGTCAACCAAGTCAGAAATTGCTTTTGATCCAAATGTTCCAAAATGAAAAGTAAGTGATTGTCTCCCTAATCCAACATCTACTCTCAATAAATTGGTGAATAACAAAGGATCTCCAACTAATCTCAATTGTTTACTTGGTTCCGTAAAATCGGGTGTTGAAATTTTTGCTTTTGAATTTAACAAATAGAATCCATGAGTTGAAACCATTAAAAATGTTCCTTTTTCTTTCATTGATCTTGCCATTGAGGTTTGTTTGATGTAAGAAGTTGGAAGGAAAAATAAGAATTTTTCATTCTCATTTTTAAATAATTCCATATCACAATAAATAAGTAAGTTTGGACGAAATACTAATCTCAAGTTTTTCTCTGGTGACATATCAAGTAAATCAGAAGGAATATCGGAGTCAATTGAAGTAATAATGTCTTTTCCAACTTCCTCAAGAAATTTTCCAGTATTATTTAAAATTGCTTTTTATTTAATTATTTCATCATTTTTTTTTTTTAAAAAAAAAAAAAAAAATACAAATTGGATCTGGGAGATCTGATTTACTTTCTGATTTCATCTGATCACGATATTTTTCTTTTCTAATTAAGTTTACAATTGAATCCATTCCTTCATCCTATCATAATTTTTTTAATGAAGTTTTACAAAAAAGAAAGAAAAAAGAAAGAAAGAAAGAAAGAAATCAAATACCGGTTTTGATTTTGGTTTAGAGTCAAACATTGTTTTAAATGAAAATGATTTGTCATTTTCTGTTTGTTTCTTCTTGTCTTGATCTTTTTCCTTCTCTTTCTCTTTTTCCTTTTCCTTTTCCTTCTCTTTATCTTTCTCTTTTGAATCCTTCTCTTGATCTTTTTTCTTTTTCTTTGAATCAAATGGATTGAATTTTGAAAAACTCTTTTTCCCTTGAGGAGGTGAAATAGAAATCAAATTGACTTCCTCAAAAGATCCAATTGAACTTGAAGGGGAAATTTTAGCTTCATCTTTAAAAAAATCTTCAATTACTTCACTATTTAAAAGTCCAGTTTGAGTTGGATTTGATTGTCTTTCTTGTTCTTTAATTGCTTCTATTAAATAACCAATTGCCTCTTCATTTGATTTCTCTTGTTCATCTTGAGGATCAAGATTTTGAATTACTGGTTGAGGTTGTTTTTGAATTAAACTTGGAATTAGCTCCTGATCTAAAGTGTCAAACTCGAAGTCATCCAAGTCAATCTCGATAAGGCTTACAAGGTATTTACTATCACAAAGTGGGCAATGTTCTCCTTTCGAATTGTTTGAAAAATGAACTGTGGAGCACATCATACATTTCTTCTTTTCTAATTTTTCAACAATCTCCTCTTCAGGCGAATTTAATTGTTCATCTTATTTCAATTATTGGTGTTAATAATTTTTTTAAAAAAAACTTGAAAAAAAAAAAAAAATCAACCTGGAATTTCAGCAATAATATCCACACTTTGAGGCAATTTTCTATGATGTGTTTTAAAAACTTCTTCATAAGTAGTAGATTGACGATAACTTGGATCACTTGAATTAGTTTCATTTTGTTGAGATTTCATCCGATCTGATTTTTTAACACTTTTCTTTCTTCTTGGTTTTGCTGTGAGAGATTCTTCTTGAGGTTTTTCATTTTCTTAGATCGGAAGAGCACACGTCTGAACTCCAGTCACCAGATCATCTCGT
>ERZ778024.3195-NODE-3195-length-12340-cov-5.290842_pt1 | contig 12340 bp, 15 predicted proteins | sample MGYA00375754_ERZ778024 | MGnify/ENA primary metagenome ERZ778024 (study PRJEB29350, sample SAMN05389827) | bioreactor metagenome | isolation source: Thiocyanate bioreactor | place: South Africa: University of Cape Town | collected 2014-02-18 ... | reverse complement strand
GAAAAAATGAAATGAAAACAATAAATAAATCAATAAAATCAATAAGCAAAACAACAAGAAACAGATGAATTAAAGCAAAATCTTTTAAATCTTCAAAAAGATAATGAAAGTAAGAAAAGTGAAACTAAATTATTAATTTTATCGGTAAGATTTTTTTTTATTTTTTTTATCTCTATTGATTCTAATTTTAATTTTAATTAAACTACAATTTGATTTGATTTAGGTACAACAGCTCCAAAAGAAAAATGAGGAATTAGAAGTAACATTAAAAGATGAAACTAGGTTTAAAATGGATTTGATGGCTGAACTTGGAAGATCGCGTAGAGAACTTGAAGCACTTTATTCATCTATTAAACAATCCTAAACCTCTCTGTTCTTCCTTTTGAGATTACTTTTTGATTTATCCTCCAATTTCAATTTGTCAATTTGATATTGGATTAGAAGTGAATGAGATCTATATATGATATTTTGGATTTTGGATTCTGGAATTGATTCAATCAAAAAGTCAAAAAAAAGAAAAAAAAAAAAGAAAAAAAAGTCAAAAGGAGAAAAGAAACAGTGAAATATTTCATGAAAACCAACCATTTTAAATGAATTTTTATATTTTTGTGAGTGATTTACTAAAATGTAGAGATCTCAGACATCATTTTAAAGAGTTCTAAGATTGAAATTGTGCTTGAATTGAATTGAGAAAAAATAAAAATAATAATTGCCTTATAACTCAACTTTGCGTCGAAATCTTATCATCTTATCCCCAAAAAAAAAAAAAAACAAAAAAAAAAAAAAAAAAAAAAAAAAAACAGTCAACAGAGGATGGGAGTAGTTATTCGTATTGGAGTCATTGGAATTGGTCTTGTTGGGAAAGCTTTACTTTCACAACTTGGACATTCAAAATTTAAAGATAAGCTTCAACTTGTAGCTGTTGCTACTTCTACAAAGATGTTATTGGATAATAACAAACCAGCACTTGAATTCCTTGCTATTAACTCAAATGAGAAATTTGCTGCTCTTGATCTTGATGCTTTTGCTACTTTTGTTTCTGGTTCAAATCCCTCAAACTCAATTATTGTTGATTGTACTGCAAGTGAGAATGTCTCAAAGATGTATCCACAATGGTTAAAGGAAGGAATTAATGTTGTGACTCCAAATAAAAAAGGATTCTCTTCTGATTACTCTCTCTTTGAAAAGGTTCTAATTGACAAATTATTCTCTTTCTCTTTCTTTTTCTTTTTTTTAAAAAAAAATCTATAATATCATCTATTCTTTTTAGATCTTTTCAGATGATTCAAAAGGAGTTTGTTATCATGAATCCACAGTTGGAGCTGGACTTCCAATTATTTCAACATTGGTAGATTTATTAGAAACAGGAGATGAAATTATTCAAATAGAAGGAATTTTATCTGGAACTTTATCATTTTTATTTAATTCATTTTCACCTTCTGATACTGAAGCAAAACCTCAAAAATTTTCACAAGTTGTAAAACAAGCAAAAGAAAGTGGATATACAGTTAGATTTTTATTCATTTTACTTTTCATTCCTTTTCAAATAAACAAATAAATAAACAATAGGAACCTGATCCTAGAGATGATTTAAATGGATTCGATATGGCAAGAAAAGTAATAATTCTTATTAATGAGATTTCTTTATTTGATTTTTTTATTTTATTTATTTATTATTTATTTATTTTCATTCATTCATTCATTCATTTAATCCTTTTTAGATTGTGATTTTAGGAAGAATTTGTGGATTAAGATTATCATTAGACACTCTTCCAATCACAAATATTGTCCCAGAAGAACTTCGGACTGTTGAGACTGTTGAAGAATTTATGGCTAGATTATCTGAATTTGATGATTATTTTGCTCAACTCAATTCAAATGCTGCAAAAAAGGGGGAAGTACTTAGATATGTTGGAGTTATTAATCGAGATGGAGCATCTGTTCAACTTAAATCGTTTATTTTTTTCCATTCATTCCATTCATTTTCATTTTCATTTTCATTCCATTCCAATTATTAATTTTTTTTTCTCTTCTTTTAGATACCCAAAAAATCATCCATTTGCTTCACTCAAAGGAAGTGATAATATTGTTTTATTTACAACTGCAAGATATCCAAATTCTCTTGTCATTCAAGGATCTGGTGCTGGAGATCAAGTTACTGCTCAAGGGGTCTTTGCTGACATTCTTAAAATCGTTAGAGCTGCAAATAAATGAAATCTTCATGGTTTTCCCTCAACTTGATCCCTTCCTTCTCTATCACAATCTTATGTTCCTTCCATTTCTTATTATCAAATTTCTATTAGAATCTAATTCAAAACAAAAACAAAAAAACACCTACCATCCTCAACACAAAATATCATCAATCCACTTTTTTTTTCCATTCCAAGATCAACAAGCTCTTGCGCAATCAACCAAAAAAGAAACAAAAATGATAAAGAATCAAAAGGAATATTAAGTAGTGACATCAAAAGAATTAACTTTTGGAAAAAAAAAAAGAATGAAAAAAACATTGCCCAACAAAGAAAAGGAGTGAAAAGAAAGAAAATTGAATTGAAAGTTTTACTTATTCAAAGCAAGTTTTACTTCTTTGCCCAATTTTTTTTAAAAAAAACACAAAAAAAAAAAAAAACTTGAAAAAAAAAGAAAAAAACCGCTCCTCGTGGCCAAAAACTTTTTCTAATTAAAATTCTTTCCAATCCACTTAATAAAATCTTTGATTTTCTCTTACTTATCAACTCATTTATCAACTGATTCAATCAATTTTAATCATTTGATAATTTGATAATTTAGAATTTGTTGAAATTTTTGGGTTATAAGTTTTGATAAATTGAAATGAAAGTTGTTGTTTTTTTTTTTATGATTTTGATTGGAAAGAAGTTGAAAAGTTTTAATTTTTGAAACAAATGATTTGTAATTCATTGTGTGAAAGAATATGTAATAGAGTTGAAATAGAAAAATAGTTGAATCAATCTTTAGAATGAATGATTTCACTTATCTCTTATATAATTTGAAATAGGAATTAATTACAATTAATTATGATCAATTCCTCTTTCAAAGTTTGAATTCCTTGACTTTTCTTTTTAATAAAAAATGAAGAAATGCTATCATTTAATATATGAATACTGAACAATGAATTCAATATATTTTCAATGTATTTGAGTGTATTTTCATACAAAAACAAAACATATTTCTAAAACACTTTGAAATGTTCATTCATTGATCAACAAAATGAATACTGTTAACGAAGAAAAATTAATAATTTAGGTTGAAAAGATGTCGGATAAACTTACCAGAATTGCTATTGTTTCGGCTGACAGATGTAAGCCTAAAAAATGCAAACAAGAGTGTAAGAAATCCTGTCCTGTTGTTAGAATGGGTATACTTTACTTCAACAAATAACTACAACAAAATCAAAATGAAATTAATGTTCAAAAAATTTAAATTTTAAATTTTCAATTAAAAGGAAAACTTTGTATTGAAGTTACACCAAAAGATAAAATTGCTTTTATTTCAGAAGAATTATGTATTGGATGTGGTATTTGTGTAAAGAAATGTCCTTTTGATGCTATTACTATTATCAATTTGCCAACCAATTTGGAAAAACAAACAACCCATCGTTATAGTGTTAACTCTTTTAAACTTCATAGGTGATTCATTTTTTAAGAAGATCTTATTGAATTATTGACTGATTTCCTTTTCTTTCTTTCTTTTTTTTCTTTCTTTTTTTTCTTTCTTTCTTTTCAGACTTCCAGTTCCCCGCCCTGGTCAAGTCTTAGGTCTCGTCGGAACAAACGGAATTGGAAAATCAACAGCTTTGAAAATTTTGGCAGGAAAAGAAAAGCCAAATTTGGGACAATTCGATGTCAGTTTTTTCATTTGTTTATATTTATTTTGGAAAAACATTCAGGACATTTTTAATCAATATATTTATCAACTTTATTTAGAGAGAAGTTCAATGGGAAGAAGTTTTAATTTATTTCCGTGGTTCTGAGTTACAAAATTATTTTACCAAAATTTTAGAAGATAACCTTAAAGTAAGAATCACTTTATTTAAATATTAAAAAATCCTCAAAAAACTTAAATTTAAATTCAAATGAACCCTCTATTTTTTATTTTCAAAGGCTATTATCAAACCTCAATATGTTGATCAAATCCCAAAAGCTGTTAAAGGAGTTGTTTCTGAAATTATTGCCAAAAAAAATGATAAAAGAATTGCAGATGAGATTATTCAAGAATTAGGTATAGTTTCATTTATTTCCTTCAGTCTTTTAAAAAACCTCAGTACTTTCTTATCATTTTTAACTATTTTCTAGATTTAATTGATGTTCAAGATCGTCAAGTTTCAGAATTATCTGGTGGAGAACTTCAAAGATTTGCCATTTGTATGAGCGCTATTCAAAAGGCTGACGTGTAAACTTTCTTTTTTCTTGTCTTTCCCAAAATTTATCAATTACAAAAACTTTATTTTTTTTAAAAAATAGTTATATGCTTGACGAACCCTCAAGTTATCTCGATGTTAAGCAAAGATTAAATGCTGCAAGAGTTATTCGAACTCTTTTAGATCCTACAACGTTTGTTTTTTTTTTTTTTCTCTTTTCTCCCGTAACTCATTTGTCACCCCCTTAGATATGTTATCGTTGTTGAACACGATTTGAGTGTTCTCGATTATCTCTCTGATTTTATTTGTGTACTTTATGGTGTTCCCGGAGCTTATGGTGTTGTTACTATGCCTTTTTCAGTCCGTGAAGGTATTACTCTCTCTTTTTTCTTTCTTTCTAAAGAATCAACTAATTATCTAATCAAATTTTATTTAGGAATTAACATCTTTTTGGATGGAATGATCCCAACAGAAAATTTAAGATTTAGAGAAGATTCTTTAACATTCAGATTAATGGAAACCGCTGAAGATAGAGAGGAAGCTAAAGCCACAAGAAGATATAATTATCCAGCCATGCAAAAAACTCTTGGTATCCATTATTTTTAACTTTGAATCACTGAATATTTTTTTGAATGAATTTCATATTAAACTTTTTCTTTTTTTTCTCAAAATAGGTGATTTCAAATTAACTATTCAACCTGGTGACTTTACTGATTCTGAAATTATTGTCATGTTGGGACAAAATGGAACAGGTTAGTTTTTTTTTTTTTTTTTTTTTTTTTTTTTTTTTTCTTTCCAGAATAATCATAATAAACTTTTTTTTTTCAAAAAAGGAAAAACTACTTTTATCAGAATGCTTGCAGGTTTATTAAAATCTGATTCATCTCAACAAGTTCCAGAATTAAACGTTTCTTATAAACCACAAAAAATTAGTCCTAAATTCGAAGTAATTATTTATTTTTTTTCATTCTTTTTATCATTTTTTTGAAAGGACTTTTTCTTAATTACTATTTACTAAATAATAGGGTACTGTTAGACAATTATTCCAAACTAAAATCAGAGAATTATTCAATCATCCTCAATTCCAAACTGATGTTGTAAAACCCCTCAAAGTCGAAAGATTATTAGATCAAGAAGTTCAACATTTATCAGGAGGAGAATTGCAAAGAGTTGCCATTATTTTATGTCTTGGAAAACCAGTACTTTTTCCCTTTCATTTTTTTTTTCATAAAGAGTATCAAAAATTCTTATAATCTTTCTTTTCTCTCTTCTCCTCGTACCAAAAAGGCTGATATTTATTTAATTGATGAACCTTCTGCTTATCTCGATTCTGAACAACGTATTGCTGCAGCCAAAGTTATCAAGAGATTTATTTTACATTCAAAGAAAACTGCATTTATTGTAGAACACGATTTCATCATGGCAACTTATATGGCTGATAGAGTTGTTGTTTATGATGGTATTCCATCTGTTGATGCTACTGCAAATTCGTAATTTTTATTTTCTTATTTTTTGTTAATGAATTTAATCTTAATTAACAAGTTATAAATTTTAATAGCCCACAAAGTCTTTTAAGTGGAATGAACAAATTTTTAGAATCACTTGCAATTACCTTTAGAAGAGATCCAGGAAACTTCAGACCCAGAATTAACAAAGCTGACTCTGTGAAAGATAAAGAACAAAAAGTTTCAGGACATTACTTCTTCTTGGAAGAATAGATTTTTTTTTTTAAAGGAAAGGAGAAAAGGACAAAAAATTCAAAATTGAAACAAATGAGAAGATAAGAAAAAAGGATTAAGAGAAATGAAATTAAATGCAATTTTAAAAAAAAACTTTTAAAAAGTGAAAAAATAAAAAATTTTGTTCCTCTTGTCAAGAAAGTTTTCTTCTTTGTTGAATCTTTTAGAATCCTTGTTCAATCAAGCAAAAGTGAGAAAAAGCGAAATGAATCCATCAACCTGCGATTCCTGTCAACCTTCTCTTTGTTTGGTTGGTTGCCGAATTCCGTGAGATTCCAAGAATAACCCTAATAAAAGTGATGGCATGCAGCAACGAAAAATTTTTTTTTTTTCCAAAACAAACAAACAAAAAACGAAAATAAAAACAACAACAAAAAAAGAAAAAAGAAAAAACAAAATAAAAAATAAAAATAAAAGGTTGGGAACTTCTCTTCTCTTTTTGTTGATTTCAACTTTTCAATTGAACTTTTTTTTGATTTGATTTTTTTTTTTTTTTTAAACCTTTTTTTTGACAAAAAAAGTTGATGAAAAGAAACTTAATTTTTTATTTTATTGATTTTCTTATTTGTTTCTTTTCTTTTTTTTTTAAATTTTTTGTTTTGTTTTGGCTTGTTTTTTCTTTTGTTTTTTCTTTTGTTTTTTGAATTCTGATTCGACTTTAAATAATTTAACTGTTAGGATTAATTGTTTTGAATTAAGGAATCCAATTTTTTTAATTTTATTTTATTGGTCTTTTTGATTTATTTTCTTCATTTTTTATTTTATTTTATTTTATTTTGTTTTGTTTTGTTTTGTTTTATTTTGTTTTGTTAAATTATTCAACCAACCTTCATCTAAAAAAAACAAATTATTTAGATGCGTCGTAACTTAGCAGGACCAGGCTCATCAGGCCGTGAATTCACACCAACACACGACCCCGGAAAGATGGCACCAGCTGGAAGTGGAGGTGACTTCAGAAGAGCTGGAGACTTAGCTGGACCAACTTCTTCTCACTCTACTTACACATCCACCTACGACCCTGGAAAGGAAGCTCCAGCTGGAAGTGGAGGTGACTTCAGAAGAGCTGGAGACTTAGCTGGACCAACTTCTTCTCATGCTAACTATACATCTACTTATGATCCAGGAAAAGAAGCCCCAGCTGGTACAGGAGGAGATTACAGAAGAGCTGGAGACTTAGCTGGACCCACTTCTTCTCATGCTAACTATACATCAACCCTCGACCCTGGAAAGGAAGCCCCTGTTAGTTAAATTTGTTTTTTGAAGTAAATAAATAATGAAAACTGTATCTTTTTGAGCTTTTCTTTTCAAATCAGAATATTTGAAAAGTTTCTTTCTTTTTGTGAAGTTCCAATTCATTTTGATTACTGTAAACTGTTTGTATTGATGGAACAAAGTATTGAAATCAAATTCATCAATGACTTGATTGATTGCTGGAATTGTCTGATTCTTTTCCCTGTTTTCACACCTTTTTTTCCCTTTTCTTTTTCATTTTCATTTCGAAACTCTTTTGTTGAACAAAAACAACTTTCTATTCAATTTCATTGAAAGGACTTACTCTATTACAATTTCTTTTCATTTTTAGTAATTTGAATTCTCCTTTCTGATTTTATTTTATTTATTTTCTCGAATCCATTTTACAAAAAACTGTTTAGAAGATATTTATTTTTGGAGTTTTTTTTTTTAAAAAAAAATTTAATTGCGGGTCAACTAATTGTCGATCCAATGAAAGATCCCTCATTAATTATTTGAAAGTCGAGTTACTTGTGAATTTGTGATCATTATAATTCATTTTGTTAAACAACTTGTTTCTTTAGAATTGATTGATAATAACAATTTATTTGATAAAACAAAAGATTGGTTTTATTTATTCGGAAGTCATTAACGGTTAAGGTCAACTATCTATTACTATTGAAAACCATTCAATAGCTAAATGAGTTAGAACAATTAATAGTGAATAGTGTTAATAGTTATTATGTGCTTTTTTAATCAAAGAAGTCTTCGAATTTGAAAAATGACAATTTCTATTTTATTCTTAAATACATTGACATTAATAATTATTTATTATTAGAGTCCAATATTCATATGGTCAAATGGAGAAGAAAACGGACTTGATAAATTCAAAACGTATAGAAGATGCTGCAAATTGGTAAGAGAACTTTGAAGCTTTCCAATTCTTTTTTTTTTTAATTCTCATAACTATAAATTAACTGTATTCCAACCTATAATACTAATTAAAATAATAATCCTCAGGTTACAAAAACTAACTCGAAAAGAAATCACATCTTCAGATTTCTTTGCTCAATTAAAAGATGGAATCATTTTATGTGATGCATTTAATATTCTCTGGCCAAACTCTATTGGGGAAATTTTGAAAAAGAAATCTTCTCTTGCATATTTAGAAAATATTACGAGCTTTGTCAATGCATGTGAACATGTAGGTGTACCAAAAGATTGCTTATTTGAACCTCAAGAATTTCTTTCAAAAAATTCAATGAAAGTTGTCCAAACTTTACATTATCTTTCTGCACTAGTTAAAGAGAGGGGAATGAAAGCTCCATTTATTCCTGAAAGGTTTTTAGTTTTGTTTAATTTAAATTGATTTCATTTTACAAGTTGAAAAAAAAAAAAAAAAATCCTTCTTAGTGATTCAGCAAGTATTAGAAAATGGAAAATGTCAAGTGTACCATCTTTATCTAATTTACAAACTGGCTCATTTTCATCCTCATCTTTAAGTTTGAATACAAGTTTAGATTCTGAAGTACAAAGTTCAGGAACAAGAAGAAGATCTTCAGGAACTCCAAAAACTCCAACCTTTGATTCTCCAATGAAACCAAATGATAATGAAAACCCACTTAGATACTTTGTTGAAAAATTGGAATCATTAGGAAATCATCAAAAAATTTTATTACAAACTTCAACAGCTTATTCAATGAAATTAGAAAGTTTAGAAAATGTAAACAAAACAATGAACTTAAAAATGGAACAAATGATGGAAACTATTAATGAATCTTTTAAGGTTTCAATTTTTTTTTTTTTTTTTTTTGAAAATAAATAAAGAAAGAAATAAAATCTCAATACAATTAATTAATTATTAATTAAATTAGAAAATGCAAACACAAGTGAAAAGTCTTGAAGAAGCAAACCAAAAACTAGAAAATAAAATTTTAGAACTTGAAGCAATTAATGATGGATTAGTGAAATCACAACGATTTACTCATATGTCTCAACCTTCTGATGGATCAATTGACTCAGTATTTTTTTTCCTTCTTTTTTTTTTTTTTTTTTTTTTCTTTTTTCAAAAATGAAGGATTAATTCTAAGACTATAATGTCTATACAAGGATTCATTTGTTCAAGATGAGAGTTTGGAAGATAAATCATCAGAGATTATATTCAATCCTGTTGCAGGTTAATTATTTTCTTTCTTTCTTTCTTTCTTTCTTTCTAAAGAAATTTTTAAAAAAATATTAGCCAAAAGAAAAAGATGGTTCGAAACAGATTATGCTGTTGGAATCGATATTAATGCAGTTCCTAAAGTATTTTCTATTTTCTTTCCAAAATTTCACTCCTAATTAATTAACCAATTTATCAAACAGTTGGAATCAAGTCGCCAAGATGCTATTTATGAACTCATTGATTCTGAAGAAGATTATGTTCATGACTTGACAATTACTATTAATGTATATATGACCCAACTCAAAAGTTTATTAACTGAAAAAGAAAAAGCTCAACTTTTCTCAAATGTTGAACAATTATTAGTTGTAAATTCAGTATATTTTTATATCTTTAATTGAGGAACAAAAAAAAAAAAACCTAAAATATTTTGGAAAAAAAAATTAATCAATTAAATGGAATAGGAATTTTCAGAAATGTTAAAAGCAAAGAGGAAAGCAACACCAATTATTATGAACGTTGGGGACTCCTTTATTAAAATGGTTTCTTATTTTGATTGGACTTTATTTTTATTTATTTTATTTCAATCATTTGAATCTATTTTAACCTTCATTCATTGAATTAAATATATTAGAGTGAATACTTTAAAGTCTATACAACATATTGCAGTAATCACGGACAAGCTACATCATTTTTGAAAAAATTAATTCTCACAAATGTGGAAATTAAAAATCTACTCGAGGTTTCACCATATTTTTTTTTTATCTTTTCTTTTCCAAAAAAAAAAAATTTCAATCAACCTTATCCCTTTATAGCATATAACCCAAAAAGTACCAGAAGTAAAATTTTTAACATTAGAATCCTATCTTATTAAACCTGTTCAAAGAATTTGCAAATATCCACTCTTAATTCGAGTTTTTTTTTCTTCTCTCCCTTCAATTCATCATAAATCAAATCAAATTCAATTCAATTCAATTAAAACAATCAAAATTAGGAAATTTTAAAAGGTACTCCACAAGATCATCCAGATTTCAACACAATTACAGAAGCTGCTGAGAAACTTGAAGCTGTTCTTGCTGGAATTAATGAAAAAACTCAAAGTGCAGATCATGGTCAAAAAATTTTGTTACTCCAATCCAAGATAGAAAGTCCAGAACCATTACAGCTCTTCCAACCATCACGTCGATTTTTATGTGAGGGATTATTAACCCAATATTCACCAAAAGATAAGAAAAGGAAAGAGAGATATTATGTTTTATTTAATGATTTACTTCTTGTTTGTAAACCTATTGGATTTAATAAGACTCGGTATCAACTCCGTAAGAAAGTTGAATCTGGAATGTTCTTAGTTAATTCTTCACCTGAAAGTAATTGATTTCTTTTCATTTCTTTTTTCAATCTTTTCAGGAGAAAAAAAAATTCAATTTCTATTCTTTTCTTTCTTTTCTTTTCAGCTAAAGAAATTGCATTTGAGCTCATTTTTGTTGGAGAACAAAAATTCCTTATGAGTATGATTTTATTTATTTTCAATTTTAATTTTAATTTTAATTTTAATTTTTTACAAAAACAATAATAAGTTTGTTCAAGTGAAGAAGAGAAAAAAAAATGGGTTAAATTCCTTGAGCAAGGTCATATGGAAACTGTTTCTAGGAGTAATTTTTTTTTTTTTTTTTTGAAATCAAATCATAATAAGAAACAACTTTATAATTGGATTATAATAGGTCATACAAGAAAAGGATCTGTATCTTTCGAACCAAAGAAAGCTTTAATCCCCACAATTGATGAGCTTGATGAAAAACAAGCCAAAACTTCAAAAGGTTTCAACTTATTATTAATTTTTGTTTTTTTTTTAAAAAAAAAATTCATTTTAATTAAAATTTAAAGCAATGAAACTCCTTGGGTTAGAAGAATCGGAAACAAGTAGTACCAATGCAAAAAGAAATACTCTTGTAAGAGATAAGAAAGGAGATGCGAATCGACTAACTGTTCCATTAGATAGCCAAGTTTTTATTTTATTTTATTTTATTTATTTATTTATTTTATTTATTACTCAAATATCTAACATTACTCACGAAATCTATAGTCTGTATCTTCGAAAGATTCGTCTTCTTTGAATGTTTTATTTATTTATTTATTTATTTATTTATTTATTCTCCTGTTAACAATTTTACCTCAATAGTTGGCAGCTCCAGAAGCACTTGAAAATTATCTTGAAGAACTTTATATCACAACACAAGACTATACTTCAAGAAGTGAAAATGAATTAAAGTTGATTTCTTTCTTTCTTTTTTTCAGAAAAAATCATTCTTCCATCTTTAATTTTTCTTTCTTTGAATAACTATTATAATAGTTTTGATAAAGGAAGTTATGTTATTGTAACAAATAAGAGAAATAATGAATTTTGGAAAATTGAGATGAAGGGTGTTATGGGTTTTATTCCAGTAAATTACTTATCAAAAGTAGAATTATCACCACAAGAAACAGTCATCTTTCTTTTCATTTTTTCATTTTTTTCCCTAAACAATTATATAACTATATAGGAAAGGACGATACAATATTATAAAAGTAATGAAACAAAGAGTGTAAGATCAAACATTGGTCCAAAGGTTTTCTTTCTTTTCTTTTCTCCCTCTTTTCTTCTTGTTTCTTTTCCTCTTTTCTTTTCTCATCAAAACTCAAATTTCCCCAAATCATTTATTAGACCAAAAAAATTTCGAGGGAAGGATATTCAGCTTGTGGAAGAGTTTGGAGAAATGTGGTGACTGAAGAAGGACAAAGTTATTATTACTGTCCAGAAACTTATGAAACATGTTACGAATTACCTTCAGAAAC
>ERZ778024.3185-NODE-3185-length-12369-cov-4.310378_pt1 | contig 12369 bp, 9 predicted proteins | sample MGYA00375754_ERZ778024 | MGnify/ENA primary metagenome ERZ778024 (study PRJEB29350, sample SAMN05389827) | bioreactor metagenome | isolation source: Thiocyanate bioreactor | place: South Africa: University of Cape Town | collected 2014-02-18 ... | reverse complement strand
AGATGTCGTGCATCGCCATGCCGTGCTCCTCGCGCAGGCGCAGCGCCGCGCGCCGCGCGGTGCCCGCGATGTCGGCGGCGGTCTTGTTGCCCGCGGCCACCCCGTCGACCACGCGCTCGGAGGCCATCACGATCACCTTGAACGGGCGCACCCGGCGCAGCTCCATGAGCTCCCAGCGGTGCTCGGTGATCGAGTTCACGATCGGCAACTGCCCGCCCGCGCGCTCCTGGTCGTAGCACGACAGGCACAGCGCCTGCACCGCGCGGCTGGGGTAGTCGAACGACAGCGGCAGCCTCACCACCGCCTGGATCGCGCGGATCACCTCGGCCATGAAGGCCGGGTCGGTGAACGCGCGCGCGCCGATGTTCACGTTCAGGTACGCCGCCCCGGCCTCGGCCTGGCGCACCGCGAGCGCCTGGATGCCGGCCAGGTCCGAGTTCTCGAACAGCGCCCGCGTGCTCTTGAACCCGGGGTTGATGCGCTCGCCGATAATGGTCAGCTCGAAACCGTTCACGGTGTGGATACCTCGCCTCGGGGCATCGGCGCAAAGCCGATATGTTTCATGAAGAGCTTCTGGAAACCCTCGAGCGTGCTCAGCTCAAGGTGGCGGCAGCCGCGCGCGAGCGCGTTCGCCTGCGCACGCGCCGAGCGCGAGGCGAGCAGCCGCCGCACGCCCACGCCCGCGGCGTTGCCCACCTGCTGGAAGCGCTCGCGCGCCAGCGCCGGCAGCAGCCCGATGGCGATGGCGCTGCCCACGTCGAGGTAGGCGCCGAACGCCCCGGCGATCACGAAACGCTCGATGTCGTTCTCGCGCAGGCCGGCTTGCGCGAGCAGCAGCTCGGTGCCGGCGCGGATGGCCGCCTTGGCCAGCTGCACCGCACGCACGTCGTCCTGGGTGAAGAGCACCCCCGGGGCCAGGCGCACCGCGCGCCGCCCCGCCTGCTCGCACACTTGCGCATGCCCGCCCGCGAGCCGCCCGCGATCGTCGATCATGCCCGCCTCGCGCATCGCCGCGAGCGCGTCCAGCACGCCCGAGCCGCACACCCCCACCGGCTCCTTGCCGCCGATCACCTCCAGCGCCAGGCGCCCCTCGCGCACGCGCACCCGCTCGATGGCGCCCTCGGCCGCGCGCATGCCGCACGAGACGTGGCCGCCCTCGAGCGCCGGCCCCGAGGGGCAGGACGTGGAGCGAATCACCCCCTCGTGCACCAGCGAGATCTCGGTGTTGGTGCCGATGTCCATCACCAGCGTGGGGACGCCGGTATTCCAGCGCTGCTCGGTGGCCAGCAGCGCGCTCACGTGATCGCCGCCGACGAAGCCGCCGATGTTGGCGGCCACGTGCACGTAGGCACCCGGGCTGATGGCCAGCCCGAGCTCGCGCGCCTTCACGTCGAGCGCTTCGCGCAGCACCGCCACGAAGGGCGCGCGCCCGAGCTGCGCCACCGGCAGCCCGAGCAGCAGGTGATGCATCGCGGTGTTGGCGCACACGGCCGCGTCCATGATGTCGGTGCTGCGCGCGCCGACCGCACGGCACAGGTCATGCGCCAGCGCCTGGATCGCGCGCAGCGCCGCCTCGCGCAGCTGCGCGGCCAGCGCGGCGCTGCGCGAGGCCGCATCCAGGCGGCTCACCAGGTCGGCGCCCCAGGCCACCTGCGGGTTCTCGATGCCGAGCGCGGCCAGCGTGCGCCCGGTCTCGAGCTCGACCAGGAACCCCGCCGCGTTGGTCGTGCCCAGGTCGATCGCCAGCCCCAGCGTCGGGCCGGCGGCGCAAGCCACCCCGATCAGCTCGCCCTCGCGCAGGCGCGCGCGCACGCTCCAGCGCCCGGCGCGCAGCGCCGCCGGCAGCTCGCGCGCGGCCGCGAGGTCCAGCCGCAGCGCCGGCTCGCCCAGCGCGCGCCCGATGCGCTCGGCGTCGCAGGCGTTGTCCATCAGCGTCGGGGCCGCGAGCTGCAACTCGCGCACGAGCACCATCGGGTCGATCGGCTGCACGTCCTCGCCCAGCTCGGCCTCGAGCCCGGCGCGCACCACCGGCGCCAGCGAGCGCGGCGCCACTTCCACGGTGCAGTCCGACAACGCGTGGGCGCAGCAGGCACGGATCCACTTCCTCGCCCCGGCCTCGCGCACGGCGGGGGGCACGCCCGCGCCGAGGGGCTCCCTCGGATCGATGCCTCCGCCGCTGGCCTGGCCGCCCGCACGATCCTGCCCTGCATCGATCCGGACGTCGCCCTCCACCACGCGCACCATGCAACTGCCGCAGGTGCCGCGCCCGCCGCAGGCGCCGACGATGCGCACGCCGTGGCGGCGCGCGCTCTGGAACACGGTCTCGCCAGCAAGCGCCTCGATGCGCCGGTCGAGCTGCGGGAAGGCCAGCTCGTGGACCGCTTCGTCCTCTCCGACCAGGGCCTCGCGCTTCATCGCTCAGGCCCTGCCCGGGGTGGCGGCCGAGGCCGCGGCCGCCGCGCCGGGCACCCGGCGCGCACAGCGCTCGCGGCTGGGACAGGGATCGCAGCGCGACCAGCGCGCCGCCGGCAAATCGATGCCCACGCCCAGCACCATCGCCGTGGACTTCACCGGGTGCATCATCGCCCCCGGCGTCACCTCCACCCCCAGCCGCTGCGCCTGCGCCAGGCGCAGCACCGCCGGCTGCGCCTGCAGCGCCAGCCCCGGATCGCCGGCGCGCAGCTCGCCGGCCATCGCCAGCCCGCCGCGGCGCACCCGGGCGTGCAGCCGGTCCTGGGCGCGGCGCGCCAGCTCGAACAGCAGCTCGTTGCCCAGCTCGTCGAGCGCCAGCGCGAGCGCCGCGCGCCGCTCGGCGAACAGCTCGCAGATGCGCCGCTCCAGTCGCTCGCCCAGCGTGCACACGAGGCAGGCGAGCGCCGTGAGCTCGCCCGACTCGGGCAGCAGCCAGGGCGCGTGCAGCCGCTCGCCGCCGGCGTGCAGGTGCGCGCCTGTCGGCACCTCGAGCGCGACCACGCGCCAGCAGTACGCCGCATCGACGAGCGCCTCGCGCTGCGCCAGCTCGAGCGCCTCCTCGCGCAGGCGTGCGCGCGCCGGCGCACCTCGCCCGTCGCCCTCGCGCGCGGGCGCACGCTGCACGCGGCGCAGCAGCTCGATGCCGCGCACCGTGCCCATGGCCGAGGACGCGTCCGGCGATAGCGCGTGGGGTGTCGGCACGTCCTAGTCCAGTGCTAGCCCGCGTAGCGACGCGCCGCCGCGAACATTGCGCGCACGTTCTCGACCGGCGTCTCGTCGGGCACGCCGAAGGCGCAGTCGAGGATCAGCCTGCCGCCCTTGTGGAACACGTTCTCGGCGAGGTGGCGCACCGCCTGGTCGACGTCCGCGGCACTGCCGGTGGTCATGACCGAAGGCGAGAGATTGCCGCGCAGCGCCACCACGTCGCCCAGCACCTCGTGGGCGCGCACCAGGTCGGTCCGCTCGAACCAGTAGATGCACTTGCCCGGCGGCACGTCGCGGATCGTCTCCAGGCGCTTGCTGCAGTCGGCCTCCCACAACGGCATCGGCACCAGGCCTGCCTCGATCATGCCGAGCAGCATCTTGCGAAACGGCGGCCACCAGAAGGTCTCGAACTGCTTGGGCGACATGAACGCATCGGGCGCCCAGTGGATGGGGATCATCACGATCGGGTTGCCCGAGGCGCGCGCCGTGGCGATGGTCTGGCGCAGCAGGAACACGCTCGCCTTGTCGAGCATCTCGAGCAGCTTGTCGCGGTTGCGGAACAGGTCCTTCATCATGCCGGTGGCGCCGCGGAAATAGTCGGCGATGAAGTCGTACGGCGACACGGCGTTCACGCCGTTGATCAGAGGGTAGCCGTGGCCCCTCGCCCGTTCGACGAAATCCGCCGCATGCCCGGCGAAGCGCTCGACCTCCTCGGCGGCGGCGACGATGCGCTCGAACGACTCGCGCACGCCCGGGCGCGCGAACGCCCGGATGCCGGTGAGCAGCCGGAAATAGTGCAGGCCCGGGAAGACCGGCAGCTCGTCGAAACCCTCGAAGGCGCCGGCCACGCGCGGAAGGTACTTCTGCAGGTAGAACCCGGTCGGGTCGAACAGGAACTCGTCGTATTCCTCCGGCTTCATGTACTCGCGATCGAGATACTGGAAGGGCTGGTTCTCTCCCACGCCGTGCCCCGGCCACTGCAGCTGCTTGAAGCCGATCGCCTCGAGCGATCGCCCCGAGGCGATCATCGCGACCAGCGGCCCGCAGGCATCGGGCTCGAACTCGAGCAGCGCGCGCTCGGCGATCGCCTTGGTCGCCTCGTAGTCGTACATCAGCTGCCTGCAGCTGATGCCGCCGTAGCGCGCCAGCCAGAACGTGGCATAGAAGGCCACCGGCATGCGGTCGGGCTGGCGCAGCGCCACGCAGTCCATGATGCGCTGCCAGCGCGCATCGTAGGCCGCCCCCGCGTCGGTGGCGCTCGCGGCCGGTGCGGCGGCGGCCGAGCCTGCGGCCACGGGCAGCGCCGCGTTCATGCCGCCACCGCGGTCCAGCCGCGGCACAGGTTGACCGCCTCCACGGCATTGGTGCCGAAGGCGTCGGCCCCGGTGTAGCCGCGCACCGTCTCGTCGATCTGGCCCCCGCCGATCATGATCTTCATACCCTCGCGCAACCCCGCCGCCCCGATCGCCTCCACCGTCTCCTTCATCGAGTCGAACGCCAGCGTCAGGAACCCCGACAGCCCCACCACGTCCGGCCGGTAGCTGCGGATCTCCTCCAGGAAACGCTCGACCGGCACGTCGATGCCGATGTCGCGCACCTCGAACCCGTTGATGTCGAGCATGAAGCTCACGATGTTCTTGCCGATGTCGTGCAGGTCCCCGTGCACCGTGCCGATCAGCACCTTGCCCAGCTTCGCCGGCGCCTCCCCGGGCGCCAGCTGGATCAGCGGCTTGGCGATCGCCCCGATCGTCTCGAGCATCTCGCCCGCCAGCACCAGCTCGGGCAGGAAGTACTCCCCCTCCTCGAAGCGCTTGCCGACGATGTCCATCGCCTCCCGGCACAGTGCGAGCACGCGCATCGGATCCCGGCCCTCCTCCAGCAGCATGCGTCGCGCCAGCCCCAGCGCCTCGTCCTCGTTCATGTCGGCCAGCCATTCCACCAGCTGGCGTTCGTCTCCACTCAAGTCCTGCATCGCTCGCTCCTCTCCTCTGCGGTAACAGGTCGATCCGGCTCAGGCGGTGCGCAGCCCCGCCCGCTGCCGCAGCCCCGACTCGACGATGATTCCTGCCAGCACGTCCTCGTTGCGGTGGCCCATCACGTGCACGCCGGCCACCCCCTCGATGCCGGCGATCTCGCGGATAGTTTCGACGCACGCGCGCGCGGCCTCGGCCTTCTGGTCGCCGGCGCGCGCGATGCGCGCCAGCAGCGCCTCGGGCACGTGGATGCCCGGCACGTGCCTGGCCATCCAGCGCAGCGCCTTGGCGCTGCCCAGCGTGCCCACCCCCACGAGGATGCTGGCGCGCCGGTGCAGCCCCTGGGCACGCACCTCGCGCATGAAGTCCTCCAGCAGGCGCACGTCGAAGCAGAACTGTGTCTGGATGAAGCGCGCCCCGGCGTCGATCTTTTTGCGCAGGTTCAAGACGCGCTCGGCGTACGGCGGCACGAAGGGGTTGGCCGTGGCCCCGATGAACAGCCGCGGCGCGCGCTCGAGCTTCCTGCCGGAGGCGTACTGGCCGCGCTCGCACATGCCGCGCGCCACGCGCAGCAGCGAGACCGCATCCAGGTCGAACACCGCCTTGGCCTCGGGGTGGTCGCCCTGGCTCACGTCGTCGCCGGTCAGGCACAGGATGTTGCGCACGCCCAGCGCCGCGGCCCCGAGCAGGTCGCCCTGGATGGCGATGCGGTTGCGGTCGCGACAGGCGATCTGGTAGACCGGCGTCAGCCCGTGGGCGGCCAGGATCGCCGAGGCGGCCACGCTCGACATGTGGCAGTTGCCCCCGGCCCCATCGGTGATGTTGATGGCGTCGACCAGGCCCTCGAAGCGCGCCGCGCGCGCCACCAGCGCCGCCGGATCGGCCGAGTCGGGCGGCGCCACCTCCACCGTGACCACGAAGCGCCCGGCACGGCAGGCGGCTTCGAAGGGGCCGATCTCGCCCTGGGCATCGCGGACCGCGCTGCCGGGCTGGGCGGCCTGCGGCTCGCCGCGTGCGGATTCGCATCGCGCCCCGCCGGGGCCTGCCTCGGCAGGGCTGGCCTCGGCAGCGATCGCCTCGGCGGGGTCCACCTCGGCGGCGATCGCCGCCGCCCCGCCCTCGCCGGTGACGACCGCCAGCCAGGCCGAGCGGCCGCGGCGCCGGTGATCGAGGGGCGCGAGCGCCGGCATCCCGGCTTCCAGCCGCGCCGCGTCGCCACCGGCCATCGCGCGCGCACCGTCGATCGCCTCGAGCCATACGCAGCGCATGGCCGGCTCGACCTCGCAGCCGCCGTCGCTGCGCACCCCACCGCACGGGCCGTTGCGCAGCTGCTTCGGACAGTTCATCGGACAGGCCATGCCGGTCGAGGACAGCACGCACTGCCCGCACATGCGGCAGTCGAACAGCATCGACTTGGCGCTGCGCTCGATCGGGCGCAGCAGCGACTCGGCGCGCCGCGCCCCGATCAGGCGCACCAGCGGCGCCAGCGCCGGCGCGCAGCGCTCGAACAGCGCATACGCCCGGCGCCAGCCGCGCGCGTGGCGCACCGACCAGCGCCGCAGAGCATGCATCGGGAAAGCCGCCAAGCTCTAGCCGGCGTACTTGCGAGCCGCGGCGAACATCGCGCGGACGTTATCGATCGGCGCTTCGTCGGGAAGCCCGAACGCAGCGTCCAGGATCAGCTTGCCGCCCTTGTGAAAGACGTTCTCCGCCAGATGTCGAACGGCCGCATCGACTTCTACAGGTGTCCCGGTCACGAGCAGCGAGGGAGAGATGTTTCCGCGGAGAGCCACGACGTCACCCAGGACCTCGAACGCCCTCACCATGTCGGTGCGTTCGAACCAGTAGATGCACTTACCGCGAGGAACGTCGGCGATGATCTCGAGCCGCTTCGTACAATCAGCCTCCCACATCGGCATCGGGATCAGATCGGCGTCGATCAATCCGAGCATCAGCTTGCGAAACGAAGGCCACCAGACTTCCCGGAATTGCTTTTCCGACATGAACGCGTCCGGCGCCCAGTGGATCGGAATGAAGACGACCGGGTTTCCGGAGGCTTTGGCGGCCGCGACGAATCGCCTGAGCAGGAGCGCCGTCATCTTTTCGATCAGTTCGAGGACCTTGTCCTTGCGCCGGTAGAGATCGGTCATCATTCCGCGTGCACCGCGGAAGTAATCGGCGATCACGTCGTAGGGCGCTCCCCCGGTCGCCCCGTTGGTGCAGGGATATCCAAGGGCAGTCATGCGGTCGGCAAACGATCTCTGGCACTGGGCGAAGCGCTCGACTTCCTCGGCAGCCTTCACGACCTTCTCGATCGCCGCTTGCAGCCTCGGGCGCGCAAACGGCGCCATCCCTCCCACCAGACGGGAAAAATAGAGGCCGGCGAAAACCGGCAGCTCCTCGAACCCATCGAAGGCAGACGCGACGCGCGGAAGGTAGGTATGCAGGTAGTAGCCGGTCGGATCCAGGATGAACTCGTCGTACTCCTCCGGCTTCATATATTCGCGATCGAGGTACTGGTACGGCTGGTTGTCGCCCACACCGTGGCCCGGCCACTGCAGTTGCCGAAAGCCGATCGCCTCGTAGCTGGGTCCGGCCGCAGTGAGCTGGACCAGCGGACAGTAGATGTCGGGGTCGAGCTCGAGCACCGCGCGCTCGGCGATCTCGGCTGTCCTGGCATAGTCGTACATCAACTGCCGATGACTGACCCCGCCATACTTCGCCAGCCAGAACGTCGCATAGAGTGCGACGGGCATGCGGTCCGGCTGCCTGAGCGCGACGCAGTCCATGTAGCGTTGCCATCTCGCATCGTACGAGCGACGGACGTCGTCTTCGCCGGCGGTGCCTTGGGGTGTCGCGAGTGCGCTCATGCCGGTACGCCAGTTGTGTTGATCGCGGCGATGGTCTGCCTCATCGAATCGAATGCGAGCGTCATGAACCCGGGAAGCTCATGGCTTTCACCCTCGATCCTTTTCACAGGATAATATTGATAAATTCGTTCGTCAAACGCATACAACAATGCTGCGTAACTCAATGTCTGAGCTGACAGGAGGCGAGACGGCCGTGCAGACGTCTATCAGGAAGCCCTCACGACGCGGAATCCGGGCCATCGAGATCGGGGTGGCCGTACTCAGGTGCTTGTCGGACGGTCGCAGCCCCATCTCTCTGAAGGAAGTGGCCGAGAGAACGGGCCTGTCGGCAAGCAACGCGCACTTCTATCTAGCCAGCCTCGTCGAGACGGAACTCGCCAGGCAGGACCCCGTGTCCGGGCGCTACGCGCTAGGCACCTACGCGCTTCAACTGGGGCTGTCCGCCATGGAGCAGATCGATGCGATCTCGGCCGCACGCCACTCGCTCTACGTACTGACGGAAGCGACCGGCTTCTCCTCCTTTCTCAATGTGTGGGGCAGCCATGGCCCGACCGTGGTGCATCGGGTGGATGGGAAGCATCGCACCGTCCTCGAGATACGTGTCGGCAGCACCTTGCCGGTCCTGAGGTCCTCGGCCGGACGGGTGTTCCTCACTTGGCTGCCATCGGAGATGACCCGTGGACTGGTCGAGGCGGAATTGGCGGCCGCACCCCCGGAAGACGCGCAAGAGGCACTGGAGGCAGGCAACGAAGCCGACCGTCTTGCTGCGGAGGTACGCGCCAACGGCATCGCTCGCGCCAGCGGAACGGTGTTGAGCGGGTTCACCTCGATCGCGGCTCCTGTCTGGGATCATGCGGGCACCCTCCAGGCGGTTGTTTCGATCGTCGGCCCGATCGGCATCCTGGATGACAGGCCGGATGGCATGCCGGCACGCACACTGCTGCAGGAAACGCGCCGGATCTCGGCTTGCCTGGGATGGCGCGCTGAAGTGGAGCCGGAGGACGCCACGTCGCGGCCGTAACCGGGCATTCACGCCTTTGGGGCCGACTGGCCCGCAGCATCGAGCCGCCTCGTCGGATTCGCTCCACACGACGGCACCACAGGTCGCTCCCTTCGACACCCTTCTGCGGACCGGTTGCCGGAATTCCTGAGGCTCAGAAGCCACGGCCTTCGTTGTTCCAGACGCTGGACATCTTGACCTGGATCAAGTGCCAGAATTATCGTACGCAGAATACAAGTATACTGTATTTATAAATACGATAATTCAGGGATACCGATTCCCTGCAAACGATACACCAGGAGGAGAGTCATGAAACGCCAGATGTTCTCTGCCCTTGCCGTCGCGGGTGCGCTCGCGGCCGCGACGGCCAGCGCCCAGGTCACCATCGGCATCTCTCTCGGCACCACCGGCTCGGGCTCGTCGCTCGGCATCCCGTACAAGAACGCCTTCCAGCTGGTGCCGAGCACGCTCGGCGGCGAGCCGGTGAAGTACATCATCCTCGACGACGAGTCCAAGCCCGACAGCGCGGCCAAGAACGCCCGCAAGTTCGTCACCGAGGACAAGGTCGACGCGATCATGGGCTCGGTCGGCGTGCCGTCCACGGTGGCCATGATCGCGGTGGCGCAGGAATCGAAGACGCCGCTGATCAGCCTCACCCCCCTGCCGCCGCTCACGCCGGAACGGCTGCGCTGGACCTTCATCGTCCCGCAGAGCGCCGACCTGATGATGAGCGCGATCGCCGATCACATGAAGGCGCACGGCATCAAGACCGCGGGCTACATCGGCTACTCGGACACCTGGGGCGACCTGGTGTACAACGCGACGGCCGCGCTCGCCCCTTCCCATGGCTACCGCCTCGTCACCAACGAGCGCTTCGCGCGCGCGGACACCAGCGTCACCGGCCAGGCGCTCAAGGTGCTGGCGACCAACCCGGACGCCGTGGTCGTCGGTGCCTCCGGCTCGCCCGCGGCCACGCCGCACCTCGCGCTGGTCGAGCGCGGCTACAAGGGCCCGATCTATCACAGCCCCGGCACGGTCAACCTCGCTTTCATCCAGACCGGCAAGAAGGCGGTCGAAGGAGCCATCTCGACGACCGGCCCGCTGATCGTCGCCGAGGAGCTGCCCGACGACTTCCCGACCAAGGCGGTCTCGCTCGACTTCGTCAAGCGCTACGAGGCGGCCTTCGGCCCCGGCAGCCGCAACGCGTTCGCCGGCTACAGCTTCGATGGCGTGCGGCTGCTCGAGGCCGCCGTGCCGGTGGCGCTGAAGAAGGCCAAACCGGGCACGCCCGAGTTCCGCGAGGCGCTGCGCGAGGCGCTCGAGCATGTGCGCAACGTCATCGGCACCCATGGCGTCTACAACCTGACCCCGACCGACCACAACGGGCTGGACGAGCGTGCGCGGGTCATGGTTCGCGTCGAGAACGGCGCCTGGCGGCTGCTGAAGTAGCGCCGCGCCGGTCGACGCGATGACCGCGGACATCGCCCTCTGGCTGGTGCAGGACGGCGTCACCAACGGCGCCATCTACGCGCTGCTGGCGCTCGCGCTGCTGCTGGTGTTCGCGGTCACCCGCGTGATCTTCGTGCCGCAGGGTGAGTTCATCACCTACGCGGCGCTTACGCTCGGCCTGCTGCAGAGCGGGCAGGTACCCGGAATGGTGTACGTGCTGGTCGGCGGCGGCTTGCTCGCCGCCGCCTTCGATATCGCGGTCGCGGTGCGCGAGAACGCACCCGGCCGCCTGCCGCGCATCCTGCTGGTCTATGTCGCGGTACCGGTCGCGATGGCCGCCATCGCGTGGTGGGCGGCGCCGCGCGGGCTCGACATGTGGGCGCAGGTGCTGATCGTGATCGGCCTGGTCGCTCCCCTGGGGCCGATCCTCTACCGGGTCGCCTACCAGCCGCTGGCCAATGCGTCGGTGCTGGTGCTGTTCGTCGTCTCGATGGCGGTGCACTACGCATTGAGCGGGCTCGGCCTGGTGTTCTTCGGCAGCGAGGGGCTGCGCTCGGCGGCCTTCTCCGATGCGAGGGTGCGGCTGGGCGTGCTCGACATCACGGCGCAGAGCGTGCTGGTGGTGTCGGCCAGCGTGGCCGGAATGATCGCCCTGTGGCTGTTCTTCGAGCGCACGCTGTACGGCAAGGCGCTGCGGGCGACGGCGATCAACCGCGTCGGCGCGCGCCTGGTCGGAGTGCCCACCGAGCTCTCGGGCATGCTGAGCTTCCTGCTGGCGGCCTTCATCGGCGCGCTCTCGGGCGTGCTGATCGCGCCGATCACCACGATCTACTACGACACCGGCCTGATGATCGGACTGAAAGGCTTCGTCGGCGCCATCCTCGGCGGCATGGCCAGCTATCCGCTGGCCGCGGTCGGCGCGCTGGGAGTGGGGCTGCTCGAATCGTTCTCGTCGTTCTGGGCCAGTGCATACAAGGAAAGCATCGTCTTCACCGTCGTCATTCCCGTGCTGCTGTGGCGCTCGATCGCCTCGCGCCACCCGGTCGAGGAAGAAGAAGAGTGAGTTCGCGCGCGCGCCTGCTGGGCGCCTTCCTGGTGGTGATGGCCGCCGCTCCGGCGGTGCTCGCCGACTTCCACGTCACCCTGCTCAACTACGTCGGACTGGCCACGCTGGTCGTGCTGGGGCTGGTGCTGCTCACCGGCGTGGCCGGCATCGTCTCGTTCGGCCAGCAGGCCTTCGTCGGGATATCGGCCTACGTCACGGCGCTGGCCACCACCGCCTGGGGCATCTCGCCGTGGGTGACGCTGGTGGCGTGCCTGGCGGTGACGGCGCTGGTGGCGCTGCTCCTGGGCGCCGTCACGCTGCGGCTCTCGGGGCACTACCTGTCGATCACCACCATCGCCTGGGGCATCGCCATCTATTATCTGTTCGGCACCCTCCCGATGCTCGGGCAGTACAGCGGGCTGGACAACGTACCGCCGGTCACGCTGTTCGGCTTCGCCTTCGATACCGGCCGGCGCTCGTACTACCTGATCTGGATCATCACCGCCGCCGCGCTGGTGGCCGCGCAGAACCTGCTCGACTCGCGCCCGGGACGCGCCATCCGGGCGCTGCGCTTTCGCAGCGTCATGGCCGAAAGCGTGGGCGTGGACACCGCCTCGCTGAAGCTGGTGGTGTTCCTGTACGCGGCGCTGCTGGCCGGCCTCTCGGGATGGCTGTACGCGCACTTCCTGCGCTTCGTCAGTCCGCAGGCCTTCGGAGTGAACGCCGGCATCGACTACCTGTTCATGGCGGTGATCGGCGGCGCCAGCCAGGTGTGGGGCGCGCTGATCGGCGCCTCCGTGCTCACGCTGCTCAAGGAGTGGCGTGGTGCCGGTCTGCTGACCATGCCGGTCATCA